>JABAOH010000291.1_pt6 | contig 115966 bp, 113 predicted proteins | sample 7062181 | NCBI WGS metagenome assembly JABAOH01 (sample SAMN14538630, study PRJNA623070) | marine sediment metagenome | biome: marine biome [ENVO:00000428]; feature: marine pelagic biome [ENVO:01000023]; material: deep marine sediment [ENVO:00002113]; isolation source: pool of 5 deep marine...
ATATAAAAATCCCGGATTAAGATAAAGAATCTTAAAAACGCCTAGATACAGTCAAAAAAGATTATTTTACTGCAGGTTTCTCGGGCGGTTTCTCAACAGCTATCCCAGCGGCCTCCTCGGTGGCTTTCACGCCGGCTTCTTCAGCCACCTTCCCCGAGGATTTCTCTGCGGCTTTTTCTTCGGTCTTTTCAGAGGGAAGAAGACCCACTTCTTTTCTAATCTCCGTATTTAGCTGAGAGGCTAACTCCTCATTCTCTCTCAACAGTTTTTTAACATTCTCTCTTCCCTGCCCTAATCGTTCTCCTTTGTAAGAATACCAGGTTCCGGTTTTCTCGATAATCCCCGTATCTACTCCACAGTCAATTAAATCTCCTTCCTTCGAGATTCCCTCACCGTAGATAATGTCAAACTGAGATTCTCGGAAAGGAGGAGCCATTTTATTCTTAACAATTTTCACCTTCACTCTGTTCCCGATGACTTTGTCCCCCTCCTTTAGGGTGGCAATTCTCCTGATATCAACCCTTAATGAAGAGTAAAACTTTAGAGCTCTTCCACCTGTCGTTGTCTCGGGACTTCCCAGAAAAAAGCCGATTTTTTCTCTGATCTGGTTAACGAAGATAAAGCATGTTTTCGAGCGGCTGACTATAGCAGTCAGCTTTCTCAAAGCTTGGGACATGAGACGCGCTTGAAGACCCATATGGGCGTCTCCCATTTCCCCTTCAAGCTCTGCTTTGGGCACCAGGGCAGCTACGGAATCGACAACTATGACATCCACGGCCCCGCTGCGGACCAGAACCTCGGCGATCTCTAAAGCCTGCTCGCCATAATCCGGTTGAGAGATGAGGAGACTATCTACATCCACGCCTACGCTGGCTGCATAATTCGGGTCTAAGGCATGTTCGGCATCAATAAAGGCGGCCTGGCCGCCCTGTTTCTGAGCTTCGGCAATAACATGAATGGCCAAGGTTGTTTTTCCTGTAGCCTCAGGACCAAAGACCTCGACAACCCTTCCTCGCGGAAACCCCCCTATACCCAGGCTTAAATCAAAAGCGATGGAGCCAGTAGGGATTGTGGGCACTTTAATTGCTGCTTCTTTCTGTCCGAGCTTCATCACCGTTCCTTTGCCAAATTGTTTCTCTATCTGGGAAAGCGCGGCTTCGATTGCTCGGTTTCTCGAGGCTTGTTTTTGTTCGATCTCCTCTTCTTTCATTTTATCCTCCCCCAACCAAATGGGTCTTTATCAATTTTTAAATATTCTTTTTTTGTTCTTTAATTTTAACTTATATTCTAAGATTATTAAATAGCTCTTTACCTTTTTTAGGCGATTAACACCACGAATTATTTTTCGTAGTCATAAAATCCTTTTCCTGCTTTTCGGCCAAGATATCCAGCATCTACCATTTTTCTCAGCAAAGGACAGGGTCTGTATTTCGGATCTTTAAAGCCCTCATGCAGGACTTCCATAATGTCGAGACAGACATCCAGCCCTATAAGATCAGCCAGGGCCAAGGGTCCCATAGGATGATTCATGCCCAGCTTCAACACTGTATCAATGGCTTCTGCTGAGCCTACTCCCTCCATCAGGGCATAAACAGCTTCATTGATCATGGGGATCAAAATTCTGTTTGAGATAAACCCCGGGAAATCATTAGCCTCTACGGGAACCTTTCCCAGCTTCTCGGCAAGAGTCTTCACCTCGTCGAATGTCTCCTGGGACGTAGCCATCCCTCTGATCAGCTCCACCAATGCCATCAGGGGTACGGGATTCATAAAATGCATGCCCATAAACTGGGAAGGACGTCCGGTCAAAGCTCCAAGACGGGTTATGGAAATGGATGAGGTATTGGAAGTCAGGATGACTGAAGGCGCAAGCAGCTTATCCAGCTCCAAGAGTATTTTCTTTTTCACCTCAAAATCTTCGAAGACAGCCTCCAAAGCAAAGTCAACCTCTTTTAAATCTGGAAGACTTGTAGTGGTTTTTATTCGAGACAATATTTTTTCCTTGTCTTCTTCGATTTTTCCTTTCTCCGAAAGCTTAGTCAGACTCTTATCTATTATCTTCAAAGAACGCTGCAGATAATCTTCTCCCACATCATTCAGGATGACTTCAAATCCAGAACTAGCAGCAACTTGGGCGATACCCGTGCCCATGGTTCCAGCACCAACGACTCCTATTTTCTTAATAGTCATTTCCCCTCCTTACTTAAACCATTTCTACTGCCATGGCCACAGCATCCCCTCCTCCCAAGCAGAGAGATGCCACACCTTTCTTGAAACCTCTGTGTTTTAGAGCGTAAACCAAGGTCGTTAAAATCCTGGCTCCTGTTGCTCCGATCGGATGGCCCAAAGCAACAGCTCCTCCATGAACATTGACCTTCTGTTTGTCCAGACCCAACTCTTTTATTATTACCACCAACTGGGAAGAAAAGGCTTCGTTTATCTCGAAGAGGTCAACATCTTCAATCTTCCAGCCCACGTTGGCCAGCAATCTCTCGATGGCTCCCTTGGGGGCATACATCACCATGGACGGTTCGACAGGGTTGGTTGTGGTGCCTAAAATCCGGGCCATAGGTTTAATTTTCTTCTCTTTCACCGCATCCTCTGAAGCGACAACAACTGCTGCTGCTCCATCATTTAGACTAGACGCATTTCCGGCCGTAACTGTCCCATCCTTCTTAAAAGCAGGCCTGAGTTTTGCTAATTTTTCAAGTGCGGTATCCTTCCGAGGACCTTCATCCACAGCGAAAATTACAGGATCACCCTTTCTCTGGGGTATCTCCACAGGAACAATTTCATCTCTGAAATAGCCTTTTTCGATCGCATGGATAGCTTTCTGATGACTGCTCAAAGCATACTCGTCTTGTTCCTGGCGAGTGGCACCAAACTTTTCGGCAACGACTTCTCCTGTCATACCCATATGCTGGTCATCAAAAGCGCACCAAAGGCCATCGAGGATCATGGAGTCCTTTATCTTCATATCTCCAAATTTGACGCCTTCCCTTACTCCCCAGAGGAGATGCGGCGCCTGGCTCATGCTTTCCATTCCGCCGGCAACAATGATATTCTTCTCTTCCAGCCAGATGGACTGAGCAGCTAGGGCAACAGCCTTTAGAGCTGAGCCGCAAACTTTGTTTACAGCAAAGCAACTCACAGTGTAGGGAATTCCACCGTTCACTGCCGCCTGCTTTGCAGGCGCCTGGCCCAAGCCCCCTGAAACAACATTCCCCATGATCACTTCCTCAACGTCTTCACCTGAAATCCCGGCTCTCTTCACAGCTTCTTTAATAGCAAAACCGCCTAGCTCAGGAGCTTTGAAGTTCTTCAAAGTTCCCAAAAAATTGCCGATGCCTGTTCGAGCTGCACCGACAATAAAAACATCTCTTAATTCGCACATTTATTAGGCCTTTCGTTAATGGATTGTATTAAAGCGTTTCCATTTTTATCACAATTGAACGAGGGTGTAAACCCATCTAAAAAAAAGGAATAAAAAATGGGGCCAGGCCCCATTTTTGCAAGAAAGAGGACATTCTCAACTTGTGGACAGAGAACATCAGAAAATGGGGCCTGGCCCCATTTTTTACCATTTTTTATTATTTGATTAAAGGCAAAACAAAGGATAAAATTGATTATAAATAATCCTAATTGGATAAGGAGGAATAAGATGAAAAGGTGTTTATTATCTTTTGCATTGATTTTGTTCTTAGCCTTTTTTGTTTCCTGTGAAAAATCCAAAGTTGAAACAGAAGAAGAACAGCGCTATCTAATAGAACAAGTGGGCACTACGGCCATTGCCCAGTTGTATGCTGACGGATTTAAAGACCTAAGCCTCAACGAGAAAATATTAGCCTATTATTTAGCTCAAGCTGTTATCGCCGGCGACACGATCGATAATGACCAAAGCCACCGACATGCTCTGGAAATAAAAGATATCCTGGAAGAAATTATCACTCACAAGGAGGGAATAAACCCGGAAACTTTTAAGGCAATCCTTGATTACACCAAGCTCTTCTGGGTAAATCACAGCCAGTACAACGCCCGCACAAAGGCAAAATTTATCCCTTCCTGTTCTTTTGACCAATTTCTAGAGGCTGCCAAATCAGCACAGAAAAACGGAGCCAGCTTCGACCTCAAGGAAGGCGAATCCATCGAAGCAAAGCTCAAAAAACTTGAAAAAACTATTTTCGACTCGAACTTTGAACCCCTGGTCACTGCCAAGATTCCTCCTCCAGGCCAGGATATACTCACAGCCAGCGCCAATAATTTTTATGAAAATGTCACCTTGGCCGACATCAAGAATTTTAATGAAAAATATCCCTTAAATTCAAAAATCATTAAAAAGGACGGCAAGGTAATGGAGCTAGTCTGGAGAGCAGGCAATGAGGATGTCAAGCCCGGCCTATACGCCCAAGAACTGGCCGAGGTTATTGAGAAGCTCAAGCTTGCTATTCCTTACGCAGGTGAACAGCAGAAAATAACTCTGCAGCATATGATTGACTATTTTGAGACAGGAGACCCTGATTCTTTTCGTAAAGCAAATATTTCCTGGCTTCAAGACGACCCTCCAGTCGATTTTATTATTGGTTTTATCGAAAACTACAAAGACGCCCGAGGAATCAAAGGAGAGTGGGAAGGCTTAATTAGCTATGTCAACAAAAAAACCACCCAGATGATGAGAGACATCGCAGCCAACGCCCAATATTTTGAAAACAAAGCCCCATGGAAAGAGGAATACAAGAAAAAGCATTTTCAGGTTCCTGTCGCCAACTCTATTGATGTCGTTATTTCGGGAGGAGATGCCGGTCCCCTTATTCCCGCAGGAATCAACCTGCCTAATGAACAAAAGATAAGAGAGCAGTACGGAAGCAAGAGTGTTCTCCTCTTCAATGTCATGCGTGATGCCCGAAAAGTGACCGGTGGAAAATCAGCTGAGGAATTCCTGCTGACGGATGAAGAAAAAGAGCTTGTTCTAAAATACGGCAGTTTGGCAGACAATGTAATAATCGCTCTTCATGAAGTCATCGGCCATGGCTCGGGAAAAGTGAGTCCAAAGTTGACCAAAGATCCTTCAGACTATTTGCTGGAACATTATAACACCCTGGAGGAAGCCCGAGGAGACCTCATGGCTCTCTATAACTTTTTCGATCCAAAATTAGTCGAGCTGGGTATCTTGCCCAATGAGGATGCAGCTAAAGCTGGCTATATCTCTGAAGCCATGTCTGACCTGACCATGCTGCGGAGGATAAAAAAGGGAGATAGAATAGAGGATGACCATATGAGAGCTTCGCATCTTATTCAGGTTTACCTCGAGAAAAAAACTCTGGCAGTAGAAACAGTAAAGAAAAACGGAAAAACATACAGAAGGGTTAAGGATTTTGACCTTTTCCGCCAGGGAGCAGGAGAACTCCTGGCAGAGATCATGAGGATAAAAGCTGAAGGTGATTTCGAAGCGGCCAAAAAGCTTGTCAACGCCTATGCCGTAAAAATTGACCCCTCACTCAGAGACGAAGTCATTGAAAGGTCCCAACAGATTCGCTACCCTGATTTTGTGGCTTTTGTTATGCCAGATCTAGCTCTCGTCAAAGACCGGGAAGGAAAAATCGTCGATGTGGAGATATCCTACCCGATGGACCTCGTGGCCCAGCAGCTCAAATGGTCAGGAAAAAAATAGACCAAATTTTAGATACTAATTCGCTTTCAGGATAAACCGGTTATTTCTCCATCATCGGTTACATCTATTTTCTCGGCTGAAGGATTCTTCGGCAAACCTGGCATGGTCATGATATCTCCGCAATAAACGACTACAAAGCCTGCTCCTGAGCTGAGGGAAGCGTCGGTCACGATTAAAGTGAAATCTTTGGGCCTCCCTAGTGCTTCATCATCATCAGAGAGAGAATATTGCGTTTTAGCGATACAGACAGGGAGGCTTCCAAATCCTTCTCTCTCAATCCTGAGCACTTTCCTTTTTATTTTCCCTTCCATGGCAACTGATCCCGCCCCGTATATCTTTTTAGCAATAGTCTCTATCTTTTCCAGAAGCGTTATATCTAAAGGATACAGGAAGCGGAAGCGGCTGCCATCTTCCTCAATGGCCTTTAAAACTTCTCGCGCCAGTTCTTTGCCGCCGTTTCCCCCTCTACCGTAGACCTCACTCAAAGCAACTCGAACTTTTTCCCTGCGGCAAAGATCTAAGGCTTTCTTAATTTCTGTTTCAGTATCTGAAGGGAATTTATTTAAAGCAACGACAAAAGGAACTCCAAAAATTCTGAGGTTTTCCGTATGTTTTTGAAGGTTGGCAAAGCCTTTCTCCACAGCTTTCACATTTTCCTTATTGACTTTGTCCAGTTTAACTCCGCCGTGAAGCTTAAGAGCTCTGAGAGTTGCCACCAGCACACAGGCATCAGGTGGAGGAACGTGGCCTGTTCTGACCACAATATTGAAAAATTTCTCCGCTCCAAGGTCCGAGCCAAATCCTGTTTCAGTCACAACAAAATCAGCCAGCCTAAGAGCCATTCGAGTGGAGATAACGGAATTTGTACCGTGGGCGATATTGGCAAAGGGGCCCCCATGAATCAGAGCCGGTGTTCCCTCCAAAGTCTGGACAAGGTTTGGCTTGAGAGCATCTTTAAGCAGAGCAGCCATCGATCCTTCAGCCTTAAGCTCTCGCGCAAAAACAGGTTTCTTATCCGGCGAATATCCTATGAATATATTTCCAAGCCTTTCTTTTAGGTCTTTTAAATCCTCGGCAAGACATAAAATGGCCATAATTTCTGAGGCTGCGGTAATATCAAACCCTGTCTCCCGGGCTATTCCCCGAAGAGGGCCTCCGATACCGATCACAACTTCTCGAAGCACTCGGTCATCCATGTCCATGACCCGCTTCCAGGACACCCTTCGACAGTCAAGCAGGCCGCAGGCTCCGTCAAAATGAAGACGGTTATCCACCATGGCAGCTAAAAGGTTATGAGCTGCAGTGACCGCATGAATATCTCCGGTAAAATGGAGGTTTATCTCCTCGCGGGGTGCAACCTGGGCATATCCTCCTCCAGTTGCTCCGCCTTTCATCCCGAATACTGGCCCCAAGGAAGGTTCTCTCAAAGCCACTACAGCTTTCTTTCCCAATCCACTCAAAGCATCAGCCAGACCAATTGAGGTCGTGGTCTTGCCTTCACCAGCTGGAGTCGGAGTCATGGCTGTCATCATGATTAATTTTCCCTTCTTGTCTTCTCCTTTCAAAATTTCTTCTGGAGTAACTTTAGCTTTATACATTCCGTATTTCTGAAGGTCCTTCGCTTCAATTCCTAGTTTTTTGGCAATCACCTCTATAGGCTTTATCTTCACTTTTTTTGCAATATTCATATCGTCAACCACTTTGACCTCCTTTTATTCAATCTGTTTTTTGCAATAACATAAAAAAAATAAAAAAAGGGGGGAAGACCCTATTTTTTAAGAAAGAGGACATTCTCAACTTGTGGACAGAACATCAGAAAATGGGGCCCGGCCCCTTTTTTATACATAACATTTTATAAAATTAGTTGTTTCTTCCATGGTCTTTCTTGTTGAAATCTCGAAACATTATATCATAATCCCCGATCATCTCCTCATCGCAAAGCTGAAATAGCGGGTGTTCCCGATCATGATGTGATCCCGGACCTTTAACTCCATAACATTTACCGCAGATATACTCCTTCCATTGAGATATAAATCTTTAAAAATGAATTATTTAGATGTTCCCTAAGGCAGGTAAAATTTCCCGCTTACGTCCAGATTATGTCCAACTTTCTATTTTTGGCACTAATTTGCTCAGCAGTCTTCTCCAGCCCTTGGGAAGCCGCGGCTTTAAGGGCTTCAGCTTACAGTTGCCTTTTAATATTCCCAAAATATGTCGTTGTTAAATATTTACAGTACGACCACAACAAAGTTAATAGACTAAGAAAATTTAAAAAAATAATCTTCCCAGAGTAACTAAGCCAAGTATCAGAGTGGCAATACCCACGATCAGCTTAAGATGCCCGCCCCTAAATTTTTTAACTGTATAAGCTGCGATAGGAACTGAAAGAATGGCTCCGACAACCAGGGACGGGGCAAGACCCCAGCCAATGGCGTGATTTGTGAAGATAAGATAAGTGATTACGCCTACAAAACAGGTCAATCCCTCAGCAAGAGATGTGATACCTATTGCATTTTTAGAATTTACCCCTGCTAGAATTTGACCGCTAGTCACTAAGGGACCATAGCCCCCGCCACTAATTCCTTTGTTAAATGATGCCAAAAGTCCGAGAGAAGTAATCTTCTTCCATGTAAATCTAAACTTTCGTTTTAAAGTCATTAGAATTAGCACTCCCATGCCGAGGACCAAAATGCCGATATAAAGCTTCACATAAAATGAAGGTAAATTCAGAGCAACAAAAACTGCAACTAAAGTCCCGAGAATACTGCAACCTGCCATAACCAATGCTATTTTGAAATCAACTGCTCTAAAATTAAAGTTGACATTTTTAAACTTATGATGAAAGAAGGCTGCAGTTAATCCTGAGATCAGTTCAGACAATAAAATAGCAGGAACAATTTGAAGTGGATTATACCCCATTATGAGCAAGAGGGGAGTAAGAGTTGTCCCGTATCCCATCCCAAGAGAAGAGTCGACATACTCACAAAGAAAAGCAAAGATTATGATAAAAACTAATAATTCCATGATTCCACCTTTCTTATCCTGATCTTTTCAATCCAATTTTCCTTTTATAATTAATTCTGTTTTTAAATGTATAGTTTTTGCTTACATCTACTGATCCATCTCCAAATTTTTTCAGATTGATATTATAGATTTTCAAAAATCCCCAATTTAAATAATCAGCAATCAAGAAATCTAGGGCTAAATTTAATAACAACTTTTTAAATTTCTTTAATTCCATATCGGGCTATCCCAGTTATATCTTAATGCAGAGTTCAAAAATTTTTTGGGAATGGTAGACGTATCTAACTCTATAGCCGAATAATGAAATAATGACTCTCCTTCCCCGCATCTAAGATTCCTATCACACTTCCCACTCAGCTTCTTTCTCATTCCCTTGAAAAATCTCGAACAATAATACTACCTCCATTTATAGCCTAGAAGTACTCCGTTAATAATACAATTAGAGTACAATGTCAAGAACTTTTTTCTGTTTTTTTACAGTTGGAATCACATTTTGCAGGTTACGGCTGATGTAAAACTAAATTTGGGATTGCCTGGCCTTCTTCGGTGGTTTGTAAGGTGCCTTTAGCTATGGGACTAGCTCAAGAATCAAAACAGAACATTCGGGCTGTTAAGGATAAATAGTAAACTTAATGTAGGGTTTATTGAGATGGATGAAGCTTAGAAATACCCTAAGTTTTTAAGCCTTTGTCGGATGGCTTCTATTTCCTCAGCAGAGAGCTCTTTCTTGTCCATGTCTTTTGTGGATATGAGGTCCCGCAACACATAGACGACAAATTCATTGACGCTGCTGAACCCGCTTCCCTCGATGACTGTCCTGATTTTGTCATAAAGGGGACGGGGAATTTTCAATGTGACCTTATCTTTTTCCATTTGATTAATTCTAAATATGATATTCTCTAAAGTCAAATTTAAAAGTATGCTATATTCCATGCTGAGTTGGCAAGAATTGCTTTATAATTTTTCTCCCAAGAAAGAGGAGCTAATCTAACATAAGGGTGCCCTTGGGAGGATTAGGATACCTGCAGCCTGGATACATACTGGTTCATTAAAAAATCAACAATTTTATGGCTAGCAATATTACAGCAATAATAAATAGATTCCTAATCCATATATTTCCTTTCGCAAGAGCTAATTTCGTACCCAAAAAAGCACCTAAAGACATTGAAAAGGCCAAGGGAAGACCAACAGAAAAATCAATTAAATCATGGTAATAAAAAAAAACGCAGGCCACCAAAGAAGAAAATATATTGAATATTTTTGAAATAAATGCTACCTGAAGGAAATTCAAACCAAAAATCAATATAAGAACGTAGCTTAAAAGAGTAACGTAACCTCCACTGAAGAATCCTCCATAGATACCTAAAATAAGGATTAATAGCGCACCAGCCCCGAATTTAACCTTTGAAATTTTTTCATTCCTTTCTTGAATGCCTAAATCTTTTTTTAAGAAAAAAGAAAACACAATAATGCAAATCATAATCGCTATCACTTTTTCCAAGAGGTCTTTTTCAATAGCCAAAATCAGATTAGCTCCCGCAACTGATCCACAGATTGTAAGAATAGAAAAAAAGGAAATCATTTTATGATAGGGCATTCTTACTTCTTTTCTAAAACCGATAGCTCCACTCATGCTTAAAAAGATCAGGGCAAACATATTTGTTGCCACAGCATTTTTTGAGATCATCCCCAATGATATAAGCACGGGTACAGTTATTAACGAGGTTCCACCAACAGATATGCTAAAAATACTTACAATAAAAGAAATGAAGCAAACTAATAAAACATTAATTAAACTCATTTTTCATTTTTTTTAGTCTATCGTTTGATTTCCGCCCCTTGAAAATGAAGATCTCAAATACTTTCCAACTCATATAGTCAGCGATCAGAAAGTCCAAGACTATTTTTAAAAAGCACTTTTTATATTTTTTTCTTTTAGAGATATTTCTCAACCAAAAATTTAAGATGTGAGGGTATCTTTTTCTGTCTTAGGCAGCAAAACCGTAAACGTGCTTCCTTTCCCCAGCTCACTGGAGACCTGAATAGAGCCTCCATGAGCATCTACAATTTTTTTAGCTATGGAAAGCCCCAATCCCGTTCCTCTTATTTTTCGGCTTTCTCCTCTGCTCACTCTGTAAAACTGATCAAATATGAAGGGAAGATGCTGCTTCGAGATACCTATTCCCGTATCTTGAACTTCTGTGGCAAGGAAATCCTTGTTTTCCTTTATGGTTATCATAACTCGCCCGTTTGGCTTGTTGTATCCGATCGCATTGGTGATAAGGTTGGAAAAGACTTGACCTAGGGTCTCTTCATCACCTTGGACTAAGTCACTTTCAGAGGGGGGCTTGAATTCCAAAGAAATATCGTTCTGTTGGGCTAAAGGCTCCATTTCCTTTATCAACTTTCTTATGATTTTTTTCAACGATAAAGGTTTGAGTTTGTCGATAATTTGTCCGCTGTCCAACCTAGCAACATCTAACCAGTCATTTATTAAATTCAGAAGGCCTTCCATCCGCTCCCTGGCTCTCAGGACCATTTCCTTTTGCTTTTTATCAACTTTGCCTACCATTCCCGCCAGTATAACTTCGAAGTATTGCTGGATTGCAACCAAAGGGCTTCGAAGCTGATGGGAAACCATAGTGATGAAATTTTCCTCCATGAGTTTCTTTTCTCTTCTGAGGGATTCTGTCTCTAGGACGAGTTTCCTTCTCTCTAATCCTCTGCTGACGATTATCCGCAATTCTTCTGGAGTAAATGGTTTGGGAAGAAAGTCATAAGCTCCTTTTTTCATGGCTTCAACGGCGGACTCGACCGTGGCATAGCCTGTGATAACTACAGAGATAATATTGGGATCAGCTTCTCTGAGCTGTTCTAATATCTCCATACCGCTAATCCCAGGCATTTTTAAATCGATGAGAACTAAATCGGGCTTAATTTCTTTAATTTTTTGCAGGCCTACAAGACCATCTTCAGCTGTTTCAGCCTGGAATCCTTCTTTCAAAAGAATTTGGGAACAAGCATCCCGCATGGATTCTTCATCGTCGATCACAAGTATTACAGTTTTTTTCTTCAGCATACGCTTATCCTTTTTGTAATCGAAACGTAACCTTTATTATCCCAGCTATAATTCTCAGTGCATTTATTGCTATTTCCAAACCAGTCTCGCGAGGAAAAAGAAATGTATCTAGGAGGATGTACTTTTCCATTAGACTTTTTTCAGTATATGGCTTAATTCATTAACTGATTTTTCTACCTCAGGACTTAATAGGTCCTGAAAGCCTTTTCTTTTTGGTTGAATACCAATAATAATAATATCTACCTTTGGAAGGTGCTTTTTCAAATAATTAATGAAAATCTGCAACGACGAATCATGTGTAGAAAAACTAATATTATTTATCTCTTTCGGGCCTATTAATCTTATTGCGCCTGCTGGGCCATTCCAATCTGCTGCATCAACAATGATAATTTTATCCGGCCTGGCTTCGATAATAGGTTGGGTGTAGTTTTCTGGTACATCTTCACAATAAATAAGATTTGCTTTTGTTTTTCCTTTCAACTGGGATATTAGAATAGGCCCTGCACCGTCGTCTCCCTTCATTATATTGCCAACTCCAAGGATTATTGTTTTACCTCTCAATATTTTCTTATATTTCTTCAACGTTAAATTTCTCATTTCAATACGGTACTTTAAGAATCTCAGCTTTTTTTCTCATTATGTCATAATCAGTGTCATGGGTCTCAATGAATCCACTTACTTCTGCTTTCTCAAGTATTTTATAATGATCAGGATTTTTCTTATCCAGTCCTAGTAAGGCTTGCTTTATCTTTTCTGCTACATCTTTATCCGTGTGAGAAAATGCAGCAAAGCACCAATTTGGAAAATACTCTGTATAAGCAATAATTTTTATTTTGTTAAGGTCGATTTTATCTTTCACTGCTCGCAGAACATCTTCCCGAACAAAACCAGCATCGACTTTTTGTTGATAAACTCTGGATATAACCTCATCCTGACTCTTGGCCAAGATTATTGTTAGGTTTTTTTCAGGGTCAATTTTATTTTGAACGCATAAAGATGCTTGAGCTAAATAACCTCCTATAGCTTTCTTGGATACGGCCATTACCTTTTTGTCTCTCAAACTTCCAATATCCTCTATTCCTTTATTTATATGGGTAATGATTACGCCTCTATACGAAGAATCCCCATTGATATCTACGGCTTTAACTAAAGGATACGCCCCTTTGGTCTTTGCCAAAATGATATAAAAAAGCGGATTCTGATATCCAATATCCGCCTGCGCACTCTCTAAAGTTGTCAAATATCCTCCGTAACTCAATGATGATACATACTCTATTTTATATCCTGTAGTTTCAGACAGATAGTTTATTAGAGGAACAAATCTCTCAGTCATCAAAGGTAAAGAATAAGCCGGAAGAACAGAAATCTTCACTTTTATCTTACCCTCAGTCTTTTCTGCGGGAATCTTATGACCACAGGCAGTAATCATCATGATGAAAACAATAATTAATCCGGCTATGAACTTTTCCCGCTTGCAAGGCAGAGCAGAATTGATATTCTGAGATGGCGAAATTTTTCTCATCATTTTTTAATGCATTCCTCCAACGATTTTTCTTTTAACTTAATTGAGGCAATCTTTTTGGGAGCTATGCCAAGAGCAACAGCTACTCCGTAGAGAATAGCTTCTGGTCGAGGTGGACACCCAGGAACATAAAAATCAACCTGTAAAATTTTATCTACACCACCAACAACATTATAACTGTCATACCAGATGCCGCCGCCACAGGCACAAGATCCGATCGCTATGACGAGTTTTGGCGAAGGAACTGCCTCAAAAAGTCGCCTCAAGGCAGGTTCAACCTGTCTGGTTACAGGGCCTGACACCAGAAGAACATCAGCATGTCTTGGTGACCCAACTAGCTTGATCCCAAATCTCTCTGCGTCATAATAAGGAGTTAAAACATTTATGACTTCTATATCACAGCCATTGCAAGCACCAGTATTGGCATGATAAACCCAGAGCGATTTAGGGAATGCCTTCTTACACCATTTCTGTAGCATTTATCCTCCCAGAATTTTTAAAATGCATTGAGTTGCACTATCCAAAATCGGGTGAATAAGATGAGGATATATTCCTATCACTATGCAGAGCAATGCCAAGATTCCCATTCCTAGCCACATTGAAGCCGGGACATCTTTTGAGTGAGGATTAGTTGCGAGTTGCGTTGCTGGTTTGCTCCAGAATATTCGATAGGCCGCCCTGACAAAACAAGCGGCAGTCAACAAACTGGTTAAGATAGCTATGACAGCTGCCCAAAGAAGTCCTCTTTGAGCTACAGCCAAAAATAGAGTGAGTTTACTCATGAATCCGTTTAATGGAGGCATTCCAGCAATAGCTAGGGCACCTATAAAGAAACAGAATAGAGTTATCGGCATCTTTTTTGGTATTTTTTGTAGCTCCTGAATGCTGCGTGTTCTCGTCGTGTACACAAGTGCACCAGCAGTCAATAAGAGAAGGCCTTTGATAATAGTGTGATTTAAAAGATGGAATAATCCACCATAAATGCCTAAATACGTTCCTAGCCCTATTCCTTCAATCACATAGGCAATTTGAGAGACGCTAGAGTAAGCGAGCATTCGTTTGAGATCATCTTGAACCAAAGCTAAACAAATTCCAAGAAACATACTTGCTGAAGCAATAATGGCCACAAATACAACAACAGCGCTGTAACTTGGAGAAAAGACTGCAGCTGTCCTGGCAAGGGCATAAACACCTACTTTAATGACAATTCCTGAAAGTAAAGCACTGATAGGAGCGGGAGCTTCAGCATGAGCATCTGGCAGCCAGGCATGAAAAGGCATCAGTCCTGCTTTAGTTCCAAAACCGGCAATAAAGAAAGCACAGGCTAAAAGCACAATACTAGAAGGTATCTTTTCTGCTATGCCACCTATACTGGTAAATAGCTGAGCTTCGTGTCCTGAAAGATAGGGCAAACTTGCTGAATAGACGAGAACGCAGCCGAAAAGAGCAAAAGTGACACCCACAGTCACTAACAGGAGATATTTATATCCTGCTTCAACACCCCTTCTTCCCCAATAAAACGCAATAAGAAAGGTTGTAGCTAATGTCGTTGCTTCCAAAGAAACAAAGAGCATAACAATATTATTAGTAGCGCATGTCCAGTTCATGGTTCCTAAGAATAGCATTAACAGCCCATAATACAAGCTAAGCCGCTTTGGAGTAACCTCTTCTGGTGGACGATGTCTTTTTAAATATTTCAGAGAATAAAAAACAATTACTAATCCCATCAAAGATCCAAGTATCTCCATCAACGCTGACAATCCATCAACGTAAATTGTCATGTTCCATGCGCTCAACACATAACCGGACAGGACTTTTTGACAAATTGCAGCTGATATTAAAAATGTAATCAAAAGTCCTAAAAATGATATTCCTTCACGCAGCAAACGAGAAAAGCGCCCAAAAGCAAATATGATTAGAGAAAATATAGTTGGAATAATAAAGACCAGAATAGCAAGATTACTTTCAACAACTTCAATTGATGTCATGTTAGATTACTACCTCCTGAGTTCTGACAAAATCGAAGTATCTGTTGACCCAATTATTGCAAATATTTTGCCAGTCAAATACAAAAGGAGCCAAGCAGCAATAACAACATTAGTCGCTATTCCAATGAATGTTGTGCTTGGTAAGCCAGGTGCTAAAGTAATCAAAGATAAGTGCACTCCATTTTCTAATAGGCAAAGGCCAATTACGACTTTGATCGCATCTTTGCGGGCAATAAGAACATAAAGTCCTAAGGCAAAAATCATAAAAGATATAGTTAAACAAGACCGCGCTGGTTCCACCATTGCCTCCGGTGTAGGAGCAACAAATTCTATATAGGTATGGATGAACCGGTAGAATATCACTAAAATGATGCTTACGATTGAAATAGAAAACGTAAGTCCCATAAACGGAGTGATTTCTGCTTTAGGTAACTTACGGATATACACCAAGAGCAACCAGGGAATAACAACGACTTTGGTAACAAGTGCTGTTAGGCTCCACCAGTATAGTGTTGGATTATTGGATAGATGAGCAAACGCAGCGAATATGCTGCTTAAGAAAAAAGCTTGAACGCAAAGTGCGATTGTCGCTGACTTCAAGTTTCTTATTTCTACAGCAAGTATTGATGCAATCAGATGCGCTATCATTAAAGTAACAATTAGGTTTCCTCTAATCATTGTCCTCCCTGAACCCTGTTTCCATCATTTTGTCTAACGGGTTAGTTGGAACAAAACACCTGCCACATCTTTGACAGGTATTCATATCTAATTCTATTTTTATGTGCATATCTTGAGTATTATTTGTAGAGGTTTCAAACTCGTTACTCATTTCAATTGCTTTTTCAGGGCAAACTTCCTCACACCGGGCACAGTAAGTACACCGTTCTAAGAAAAACTCAATAATTCGTTTCTCTTTATTTACATCAGTCACCTTAATTGCTCTAGGCGGGCAAACATTGGCACAACCAGCACAACCGATACATTTTTCTATATCTATTATGAGTTTGCCTCTAAAACCAGGAGCGACCGCTGGCGCTGGCTTAAAGGGATAAGGCAGAGTTACTCTTCCCGCTTTCAGACAAATCAAGGCTTCTCTTAATTTGCTTAGTAACATCTTTTTCTCTTTCCTTTCTTCTCCGTCATGCTTGGACTAATGCGAAAACTAAGCCCATCAAGGCAACAAAGATAATAATAAAGAAATACTTTATTGCTTGGTCAATCCTTAATCTTGGGTTAACCACATCAATGATACAAACAAAAATAACAATAATTAGAACCTTTACTAAATTAACGAGGACATCCAACCATAGAATGAAAGTTGTTGGCCAAGGAATAAAAACCTGACATAAAAGCGACGCGAAGATGACCTGTTTAGCTAAAAATGCCCATTTGAAAAGAGCATATTTAGGCCCGCTCATCTCGATGAAAACGCCACCCATAATTTCCTGATCTGCCTCTGGAATATCAAACGGCAGTTTGCCCAATTGAGCCTGAACTATTAGGAAAACAGATAGACCAGCAATCCCCATTGAAACTGTCGGACCATGGGCTAAGTTCCACATCACAATATCTGATATTCTAAATGAATGCGCATTAATGGCACCTGTGATCAAGGCGATAGCTATCACCGGCTCAACAGTTAAGAGCATCATCATTTCCCGGCTCGCCCCTATATGAGCATACGGATTTTCGGAAGCAGCGGCCGCCATCATTATTACGACTGCTGCTAATGTGATAAAGTAGATAAAGACAATAACATCACCAGCAACACTAAGAGGAGGTCTGATTGTTCCCATTGGAATCAGCAAACCAGCAATCAATATCGTGGCTAGACATACTATCGGTGCCCAACGTATTAGAAAGTTGGGGGAGACTACTAGGTTTTCTTTGCCGAGTAATTTCAGTAAATCATAATAAGGTTGTTTCAAAGGGGGGCCTTTTCTTGAGTGGATAAAGGCACGTATTTTCCTGATTATTCCTTCAAGAAAAGGAGAGAGAAGCAGAACTAGACAGATATTTAGAAAACCGATTCCGATAGCGTAACTCATTTTAACTTCCTTTTGATCGAGTATTCCAGCAATTCGTTGTGTGTTATCACTTTTTCTTTGCCTGTTCTCTTATCAACAACAATCATTCTCTCAGTACAAGAAAAACAGGGATCAATACTTCCGATAGTAATGGGCACATCGGCTAGCGGGAGGCCTTGAATCATTACCGGGATAGCCTGAAGATTAGCATAAGTTGGCGCTCTTACTTTCCATCGAAAAGGACGATTATCCGGCCCTGTGATAACATAGTGGATAGCTTCTCCTCGAGGCGCCTCTACTACACGGACTGCTTCTTTTCCCGGTGGTATCTCCTCAGTAATCTCAGCCATGATTGGGCCCTCGGGCATCTCTTGAAGGGCTCTTTTCACAATATCTATAGATATTAATGTTTCTTCTAACCTAACCAGAGTTCTAGCCAAAGTATCTCCTTCTGGATAGGAGACTACCTTTTTGAATCCTATTTCAGAATAGGCAGCATAAGGATGGTCAAGTCGGGAATCAATATCAACTCCAGACCCTCGTGCAGTTGGGCCAGTTACACATATTTTTTTTGCATCTTCATTAGACAATCGGCCTACATTTTTCAGTCTCATCATTAGAGTAGTATCCCCTTGGATGGCCCTGAGCAAAGTTTTCCATTCCTTTTCGAGTGTGGTTAGCACATCCATAATTTTAGGATGAAGGTCTTTAGGAATATCTCGTCTTACTCCACCCACTAAATTCAGACCATAAGTCTTCCTATTGCCGGTGATGGCTTCACATAACCACATTATTGGTTCTCGCATACGCCATGTTTGCATCAGGACTGTTTCAAATCCAATTATATGTCCAGCAATTCCTAACCAAAGAGGATGCGAGTGGAGACGTTCTAATTCGAGCATAATCGTTCTAATGTATTTAGCTCTAAGGGGAACTTCAATTTCCGCAGCTTCTTCTACTGCCTCGCAATAACAGGTGCTGTGAATGAAACCGCAGATACCGCAGATTCGCTCTGCAATAAAAGGTATCTGATTATAAGTCAGCTTGCTATCTCCTAATTTTTCTATCCCACGATGGTTGTAGAACCCTCGGTAGTCACAGCCAACAACCTGTTCTCCTTCAATAAACAATCTGAAGTAAGCTGGTTCTTCCAAAACAGGGAAGAATGGCCCCAGCGAGATAATTGTTGATTTTTCTGGTGTTTTTTTAAGTGGAACCTTCCACTCAGGTGCTGATTTTGGTTTCTTGTCATAAGGAAAATCTTTGCGTAACGGATAAACACCGCCTGGCCAATCATCTGCTAGAACTAGTCGACGAGAATCAGGATGCCCTTTAGGGTGAATTCCTACCATATCGTAAACTTCGCGCTCAGCCCAATTAGCTCCTGGAATAATAGGTGTTATAGAATCAACATTAAGGTCATCATTGGCTACATGAGCTTCCAAGGATACAAACGTCTTTTCCTTATCTAATGAAAATATGTAAGTAATTGCATAATCATTGGAAATCGAACGAGTATCAGTTCCCACATTTATAATAAACCTTCCCTTTAGCTCGTTGAAAATGTACTCTGCAAATTTTTTAATTGCCTTTTTAGGAATAGTAATGTAAATTTTTCTTTTTACAGGTTCCCTAGCTTCAAGGATTTCTTTTCCAAACTTTTTTTGCAGTGTTTTTATTATGTTCATTTTATGACAACGCAAATAAAACTATAATTGCCAGTACCATTCCTATAATGAGCCACAGAGTATAAACCTGGGGCACTCCAACATGGGTTATGCTGAACCTGTCAAATATTTTTATAACAAAGTTTACTAAAGGATAATAAAACCATCGGTCAATCTGTAATGCTTTTTTTATAAAGCCGGGCACTTTGATCTTTGGCCAGGGTATGTTCGTCAGATACAGACTTTCACTCCAGTATTTTCCGATCCTGATACGGAAGATTTGCTTAAAAGGCACATAAAAACTGTGCGCCTTGTATCTTACTTCTTCTGCCGTATGTTCCTCTCCGCAGTACCATGTTTCTACTTGTCTTAATTCTGATTTACCCATTTTGAAGATCAAGTAAGCAAGAACAGTGCAAATCATCATAATAATTAGAATAAAAAACGGATTGAAAGTAGTAGCCATCCCTTCCCCAAGGTTAGTGTTCAATCCTAAATAGCTTCCTCTAAAGAGTGCATCAAGCTGGGGAAGATATCCAGAAAGACCCAGGGAACCAGCAGTAGTGTATAATATCGGTATGGCGACTACTGGAAACACTCCCAAAAAAATACACATAGCTGCTAACACCACCTGTGGAATTTGCATTGTCAGAGGGACTTCTTTTATCGTCCGTGTTTTTAGTGAATCAGGAGTTTTCGCCCAGAAGCTTGTTGCCATGAACTTGATGAAAGACGCCAGCGTAACTGCGCTGATAAACAAAGCGAAAAGACCTAAGATTATGTATAAAGGATGAGAAATACCACCCAGAATCGTGACTTGAAAGATTAACCATTTACTGATAAAACCATTGAAAACCGGCATTCCTGAGATCGATAGAGAAGCAATCAGAGCCGTAGCAGCTGTAACCGGCATTAACTTTGATAATCCGCCTATTTTATTTAAATCTCGTGTGCCAGTTTGATAGAGAATCGAACCAGCATTCAAGAATAATAAGGATTTGAAGCAGGCATGGTTTATCAAATGATAAACTCCGGCTATTAAAGCAACAGCACTTATTACAGGACTTATAGGCAAAAAGGCTATACCCATTCCCAGGCTTAGAAAGATGTAGCCTACCTGGCCAATGCTGTGAAAGGCTAGCAATCTTTTCGAATCTTCTTGAATCAAGGCAGTAAATGTAGCAACAAATAAAGATATAGTGCCAAAGATGGCAATTATGCCACCCCAAATATAGGTAGCATGAGAAATCGGACATAAAAAGATAAAAACTCTTAATAATCCGTAAATCCCCATTTTTATCATTACTCCAGAAAGAATAGCGCTTACTCCGGAAGGAGCTGCTGGATGGGCATCAGGAAGCCAGATACCAAAAGGTAGAATAGCTGCTTTAGTAGCAAAACCAACAAAGAAAAGAAGCAAAACTACGTGGACAATACCCAAACCTGATGAAAGATATGTCTCAAAAACTCCTCTCAGTTCATTAAAATCAAAAGATTTGCTCTGAGTCCACAGAACAATTGCTGCTATATACATACATACAGTGCCAATATGAGTGAGCAAAAAATATTTGAATCCAGCTTTCAAGTTCACTTTCCGCTCTTTCTCAAAGATAACCAATAGATAGGAAGCTAAAGTCATGAATTCCCAGAAAACAAAAAAGAAGAACATGTCAGTTACACAAACCACTCCGACCATTCCAATAATAAATAAAAGTAAAAATGGAGAGAAACGGAGCAGGCTTTCTTTTTTATAGAAAGACATATAATCAACCGAGTAGAGAGTTGCCCACAGCCCGATGAAAGAAATAACAGTTAAGAAAAGTGCGCTTAGTTCGTCTATTCTAAGATTAAGTGAGGCACCAATTGTTGAGATTGTAAAGATGGGTTGAGTGGTTGCAACAGGACCGTGAAGATAGACAAAAACAGCGGTGTAGCCTATGCCAATAGCCGCGAACAGCATGCTCAAGAATGCAATCCAACTGCATATTTTGCGATAAGAAGAGAATATTGCAGTTATAGCTACACCAGTGAGCAGTATCAAAACCGAACCAATTAATACTTGTATCGTGTTCATCTACATTATCCTGTTAACTATTGATATCGCTATCCAAGGAACAACTAAACAAAGTACTACAAGTACAATTAACGAAGCTGACATGGAAAAAGGTGGATCTTTAATAGCATTATTCTGCGGGTTTAAAGCCAACGCTTTGCCAAAAAACACTTTGTGTCCGATCCATAAAAACCAGCCAAAACAGATTAAACTTTCAAGGATTACCAAAACGGCAAATAAAGTGCCGATTACGCCACTTATATTCAATGCACCAGTAAATATAAAGAATTTACTGAAAAAACAGGAGAAAGGAGGAATACCAGTCAAAGAAAAAACGCCGATCATAAAAGCAGCCGCAGTTAAAGGCATATTCCGGGCTAGTCCGTTTAAATTTCTGATACTCTTGGTGCCAGTAGCATAAGCAATAGCTCCAACAGATAAAAACAAAAGTCCTTTGGCAACAGCATGGCAGACAATATGAAGCACCCCTCCTCGAAAACCTATAGAAGAACCCATGATCCCGAGACTAACGCCAAAGAGAATAAAGGCTAATTGAGTGATAGTTGAAAATGCTAAGAGCCTTTTCAAATCGTCTTGGAAAAAATATAGAAATACTCCTACAAACATAGTAGCCAAGGCCATAACAGCGATTACTAAACCATTCCCGAGAGTTATCGTCGGATAGGCGGAAAGAACAACTCTTGCTAAAAGATAAACACCTGCTTTTACCATTGCCGCAGCGTGTAGATAGGCACTAACAGGGGTGGGTGCTTCCATAGCATCAGGTAACCAAGTATAAAACGGAACTTGAGCTGCCTTTGCCCAGGCAGCCATGGCTAAAAGGATAAACACTGTTGTCCGCAGAGCAGGAGTTAAATTAGCTATGGCGTGGAATTCGAAGGAGTTGGTGTTGACGAATAGAATAACTAAAGCAATCATGAAGAATATTCCACCAAGATATGTCATTAAGAGTGCTTTGTACCCCGCTTTCAAAGCTGCATCTTGCTGGTTATAAGAAATCAGAGCCCAAGAACATAATGTTGTCATTTCCCAAAAAATAAAAAGTTGGAGTAGATTAGGGGAAACGGCAACGCCGACCATTGAACCAATGAAAAGAAGCATCCAGAAGTTATACCTATTTTTTCCACTTGTGATTGAATGGTCTTTGTTCCTTGGACTTATGTATTCTGTCGAGTAAAGAACAACCAAGAATCCGATGATGGTTATTACGAGCAGCATTAAAGAACTTAAGGGATCAATGAGGAACCCGAATAGTTTCGAAGGTGAAGCAATCCAAGGTAAAATGACTAACAAATTTTCTATTTTATCTGGGAAATTTTTACAAATTAGTAACAAAGCTGCAATCGTCGTCAAAGTTGTAATTATGATTGCCCAACGGTCATTTACCTTATCCGAGAGAAGAATCGCAACAAATGCTCCTGCAATGGGCAGCACTACTAAAACAGTGAAAAGTGTCGTCATCCGGCTAACTTCTCCTTATTTTTTCTACTACTACCGGCATATTTATATTACCTAAACAGGTAACAATACATCTGCCACAGCCTACACATCCATGTGTTTCATTTTTTTCAACATATTGATAACTTAACTTATGGTAATACCGACGGCATACTCTATCCTTTTTTTCTAATCTTGGATTATGACCAGAAGCTTCTTTCGTGAAACCAGCAAACATACAAGAATCCCATGTTCTAATCCGGCTATATCCATCTCTTGATCTAAGTAGATCCGCTACATCAAAACAAGAACAGGTTGGACAAACATATGAACAACCACCGCAAGAAAAACATCTTTGTCCTAGTTCATCCCATACATTTCTATCAACCTTTCCTTCGGATAGTTTTCGAATTGTTTTGGAAAAGTATGCTCGGGCACTTTTAAACTTATTTTTTGTTGATTCAACAATTTCTTGTCTCAATTTTTCATCTGCTACAGAAACATCTTTAAATAAATTTTTATTAAATTTTATTAACTTTTCACCTTTGGGAGTGCCAATCTCAACAAAATATCTATCTTCTAAATCAATGAACTGCAGATCAAAACCATAAGTCAAAAATGGACCACTATCAGTACAAATGCAAAAACAAGTTTCTTGAGGTTCATGGCAACAAAAAGAAATTAAAGCTGTATTCTCTCTCTTTTTGAGATAATAAATATCTTCAATGTCACTCCTGAAAAACCTATCTAAAAAGAGAATTGCGGAAACATCACAGGGACGAATCCCAAAAATGATTCTTTTGGACTCATCAGCTAGGCTTGGTTTGAATTTATAGCCCTCTTTATATCTGCCGTAGGTGAGCATAGTTTCTTCCTGAGGTAAGAAAAATTCTTTTGGAGGAATAATACTGTTCTCATAACCATGGTCAATTACAACTTCGGAAGGAGAAGTTACTGGGCTAAAAATAGTATCACCATAAGTTGTTTTGAATGGAGCTATGACCTTAGCCTCTTTCAAACATATTTGAACAAATTTGTTAATATCTTCTTTAAATAAAATCTTTACATTATTCATATTGAACTAATTTTTACTGCACAGACTTTAAATTCTGGAATTTTTGATTTTGGGTCTAAATCTGAATTTCCTAACAGTAAATTAGCCGCGCCTTCTTTGAAATGAAAAGGAATAAACACTGTTTTTTCTGGCACTGCAGTCGTAATTGAAACATTTGTTTCAAGTTCTCCATGTCTTGATGCAATTTTAACTCTCCATCCTGATTTAACCTTCAGGTCGTCTGCATCATTCGGATTTATTTCAACAAGTCCATATGGAAATTCTCTTTCTAATGTCGGTGATTTTCGAGTCATACTGCCGGTATGAAATTGAAACTCTCTTCTTCCAGCTATGAGAAAATATGGATATTCCTTATCAGGAACTTCACTTCCCTGTGTAAAATCAACAGGAATAAAATAAGCCTTTCCACTAGCAAAAGAATCTTTATATAAAAATGTTGCCCCTGTATCGCTTTTATCAAAGCATGGCCATTGAATTCCAGCTGTGTTATCTAACTTTTCATAAGAAATTCCTTCATAAATTGGCGTAATTGATGCAATTTCTTCCATAATCTCTCTAGGATTTTTATTTTTCATCTCTGTGTATCCAGCTCGTTGAGCCAATTCACTCAATATTTGCCAATCTGGCTTTGTACCTCCTAATGGTTCAATACATTTCCTGATTCGCTGAACTCTTCTTTCTGTGCTGGTAAATGTGCCGTTTTTTTCGGCAAAACTTGCGCTGGGCAGAACCACATTAGCTAATTGAGCAGTTTCTGTGAGAAACATATCCTGCACAACCAGAAACTCAAGATGACTCAACGCTTCTATTGCCTCATTAATATTAGGAGCACTCAGCAAAACATTCTCACCAACAATATACATTGCTTTGATTTTCCCTTGTCTTGCTCTTTTAATCATTTCCATGAAGCTTAAACCTTTATCTGCCGGGAGTTTTGTGCTCCACGCTTTCTCGAACTTAGCGACATTTTTCTTGTCTTTAATAGACTGATAGCCAGAAAAGTAATCAGGCAAAACACCCATATCGCACGCGCCTTGCATATTGCTTTGTCCTATCAGAGGATTAACTCCAGTACTTTCTCTGCCAATATTTCCTGTCAACATGGCGAGATTAGCAAAGGCTTGAACAGTATCTGTTCCATTAATATGTTGGGTAATACCCATTCCATAAATGATCATTGATGCTTTGGAGTGACCATACATTAGTGCAGTCTCTCTGAGGTTAGAGAAAGATAGGCCGGTAGTTTTTTCTACATATTCAGGAGTAAACTTCTTTACGCTTTCTTTAACTACTTCAAAATTTTCTGTTCGTCTAGAAATAAAATCAAAGTTGGCTAAATTTTCTTCAATGATTATCCGGATTAAACCACTAATCAAGATTAAATCTGTGCCCGGCGCTGGTTGTAGATGAAGATGAGATATATTAGCGATTTGAGTTCTGCGAGGGTCAACAACAATCAGATTCGCGCCTTGGTCAATAGCTTTCAAAATACGAGTTCCAACAATAGGATGTTCTTCAGTAGTGTTAGATCCGATTACTAGAATTACCTTAGCGTTTTCTATCTCATTTATTGAGTTAGTCATTGCACCAAACCCAAAAGAATCACCTAATCCTGCAATTGTCGGTGCATGACAAAGTCTGACACAGCTATCAATATTATTTGTTCCTAAAACACTTCGAGCAAATTTCATAAGAAGATAGCTCTCCTCATTTGTACATTTAGCCGAACCAATAATTCCAATTGAATTACTGCCGTATTTCTTTTGTATTTCCATAAGTCTTTTTGTGATTAAACTATAAGCCTCATCCCAACCTGTTCCCCGATATGTACCGGCAGGATCGGCTTTAACAAGAGGCTCACGAAGCCTTTGAGAGCTGTGGATAAAAGAATGAACATTCCATCCTTTGAGGCATAACTGACCATGGCTAATAGGATGTTCTTTGCTCGGCAATGTACCCAATACTTTCTTTCCATCGACTCTCAAATATAATCCGCAGCCACAACCGCAGTAGGGACAGACAGTTAAAACATTTCTCATTTAGACCGCCTCCGGTAAATCTAGCGCTTCCTGATAGGTAAATATTGGGCCGTCCATACAGATGTATTTGTAACCTATGGCACAATGTCCACATTTGCCAACTCCACACTTCATATGTCTTTCCAATGACATCAATATTCGATCGTAAGAGAAATTCCTTTCAAACAATTTTTCTAGGACATATTTATACATAATGGGCGGGCCGCAAATCGCTGCGTAGGTTGAACGCGCCTCAACTTTTATGCGGTCGAATAAAGCAGTAACGGGTCCAATACAAGCTGGCCAAGTCCCTGAATCATCTCTATCTACGCTTAACAAACAATTCATTTCTGGGGAATCAAGCAAATCTAACAGCTCATATTTAAAAAGCATATCATCTGGATTTCTGCCCCCATATATAAGTGTAACTTCTCCGAATCTTTCTCGGCTGTCTAAAACATATCGTAAAAGCGATCGTAGCGGTGCCATGCCTAATCCTCCTGCCACGATGAGTAAGTCATTGTTTTCTAACTTCTCAATAGGAAATCCATTTCCATAAGGGCCCCTAATTCCAATTAAAGAATTTGGAGATAACCTGAATAGAGAATCGGTTACTTTTCCTGTTTGTCTAATACAAAATTCAATTATGCCTGGTCTTGTTGGTGAAGAACTTAATGAAAATGGTGCTTCCCCACTGCCAAATACGGTTAGTTCCATGAATTGGCCTGGCTTGTAGGTGAAATTGCGGGAGATTTTATCATCTTCAAATTTGACTAGAAACAGGCGATGTCCTTGAATTTGTGGGTGAATCTTAATAATCCTCGCTGAATGTGGTTGGTATATATTTAGTTCTTTTATTATTTTTTTCATTTCTTTTTTATTTTCGGCAGAAAGCAAAGACTAAATTAGCTTTCACTGCTTTACTTGTAACTATGATTGAAAATGAAGAGTCCTAATTCTGAAGCTTTGTTACTTGTAGCCTCCATTATTTATAATTTTTTCCAACGAGGAGATCTTCCACTTTGTTTAAAAGGTCGTCTGGTTTGATGGGTTTAGATATTAAATCCTCTGCTTCAAGATATTCTCCATCAGTTTTTGGTGAGAATCTAAGTCCTGTCTCTTTAGTTACAGCAGTAACTATTATTACAGGAATATTTTCATATTTAGGGTCATGTTTAAGTTGATAACATAGTTTGAATCCGTCGCTTAACCTATCCATCATAACATCTAAAATGATTAGATCAGGTTGTTCAGACTCAATTATTTTCATTCCTGCATCTTTATTATAAGCGGCCAAGATCTTGTATGATTTTGTCTCTAGGATCGTTTTTGTTGCGTTTACAAAGTCCATATCATCGTCAATAATAAGAATTTTAGGTGTACGTCTTTCTTTCTTCATTTTTGAAGAAGCCTTTCAATGCGAGCAGTAAGATCATCGAGCTTAACTGGTTTATCAATATAGTCGTCAGGTCCTGCCATTCCATATTCTTCGCCTTTGAATGAGAATCTTGAACCCGCCTTCTCTTTTACTGCTGAGACAAAGATAATCGGGATGTCCTTGAATTCTTTGTATTCATCCGAAGTTTTTATGGCATGGCACAGGGAGAAGCCGTCAAAGAGACTATCCATCATGATATCGAGAAGGATGAGATCTGGTTTTTCTGAAAAGATTTTTTCTTTGCCTTCCTTAGGGTTTAAAGCAGTTACAACATTGTACGGCGCTGATTTCAGCATAAGAGTCATACTTTCTAGGAAATCTGGATCATCATCGATGACTAAAATCTTCGCCATATGTTTTTCCATTTCCTTCCTCCTATTTATTTAGGGCATTGTTGATTGCCTCCTTTAATTCCTCCTTTGCAAAAGATTTTATGAAATAATAAAAAATATCTTGTTCTCTGACTTTAGCTTCCAGGCTTTTTGTGTTTTTTTTCGTCGTCATGATAACCTTTATTTCGGGATCTATTTTTTTTAAGATGGGAACAGCTTCGTATCCTTTCATCTCTGGGATTTTTACATCCATGATTAGACAGCTGAAACAGCCTTCAGATATTTTCCTTACAGCATCTTTAAGCCCTGTCCCAGTTTCAATATAGAAATTTTCACTTTTTAAATAAGCAGCCATAACTGTTCTATCTGTGCAATCCGGGTCAATGATAAGAATTTTTTTTTCTGTGTCGTTCATCTATAACTTCGTCACATTTGTTCAAATGCAATTAATGTGCCATTTATTCTGGAGAGAGGGAGGATAGGATGAATACATATTTTATTTATTTTAAATAAATTATGAGGATAAATAAGGAGACACTCTGATACATTGATAAGGAAAAATATAGAAGCGAGGCATTATTCCCCACTTGTGTTGCCAATTGGTCTATCTAGTCCATTCTGGCAGTGACTCTGGGACTTAATAAATCCGACAATCCAATCATCTGTAAATCCATCTTCTTTCGTTCATCAAGTTACTTTGATTTGGACAGTTGAAATAATCGATTTGGGTAATAAGTGGGGAAAAAATTAAAAAGCTTTCAGAAAAATTCCAGCCTTTCTTTTTATTTCAAAATAAAAAAATCGTCCAGCGGTGAGTTGATTGATGCAGGGAAAAGGAGGATTTAGTGATTATTTAAATCACCTTTTCTCACCTAACTGGACGATTTTTCAACGTATACCTAAACTTTAAAAATGTGTTTGTCTCCTTTCTTTACGTACGCTAAAATATTGGCCTCATAAGAAATTATTTCTAAGAAGGGAAACAAGTTATCCTTTTTTAGTTTGATTATACTCCCTGTTATTTCCTTTTAAGCAATAGATTCGAAATTGCAGTAAGAAATCTCATCAGCAAAAGGATAATTGCAAAAAGCATGCCTAATTTCTAAAAGCAGAGAAGGTTGTTCCGATTATATAAATTATTGAATTATAAAGAGATAGAAATTGCCTAGCTTAAGGACTCTTATTTTATTAGAAATGTGAAATTCATGTGTGTGGAATTTTTCCCCGCCTCCTTTTCAATTTTGACATAGTAAAAAGACTAAAATCTCTATATCGGAATCTAAGTTTAGATTTGGGAGATGTAGAATTATTTAATTGCTTTGTTCTAATAAAGTGAGGAAAGCAAGAAGGAGATGTCTTCTTTTCTCTGGATAGAGCCGGTATCTATTTAGTAAATTATTGCTAGATTTTTCTCTAATAGAACATCGAGCTAATAATTATGAACGTTTTTCATTGGATCTTATATTTCTTGGCCTTTGCCCAGAGTGTTTTTCGGTCGATACCAAGAATTTTGGCTGTCTTGCTTTTATTCCCTTGTTGCGCGAGAAGAACCGTTCTTATATATTCTTTTTCAATATCGTCAAGGGTATGATACTTGCCTTTGACTGGATGGAACAAAGAAGTGGCAGTACTGATTCCATGATACATAAGATCCTCAAGTTCAATCTTGCTGCCTTTAGAGAGCACAACAGCTCTCTCTATAGTGTTTTCCAATTCCCTGATATTTCCTGGCCAATCGTAATCCATCAGAGCTTTTTTTACTCCATCTGAAATACCAATGATATTTTTCCTCGCCTTTTTGTTGTACTTCTGTAAAAAATGTTCAATAAGATAGGGAATGTCTTCTTTTCTTTCCCTTAAGGCAGGAAGATGGATAGGGACAACACTAAGCCGATAAAAAAGGTCTTCTCTGAATTTTCCTTTTCTCACCAAACCTTCTAGGTTTTCATTTGTTGCAGCCAGAATACGCACATCTATTCTTAAAGGCTTTGTACTGCCAACACGAGTGACCTCTCGCTCTTGAATAGCTCTCAAGAGCTTTGCCTGGATATTGAGGCCGATACCGCTGATCTCATCTAAAAAAATCGTACCTCCGTTGGCGACTTCAAATCGTCCATGCTTAGTTTCATAGGCTCCTGTGAAAGATCCTTTAACATGGCCAAAAAGCTCGCTTTCAAACAGAGTTTCGACAAGTGCCCCACAATCTACAATGACAAAAGGTGCCTTTCTTCGTGGACCGTGGTTATGAATTTCTCGGCCAAGTAGTTCTTTCCCTGTGCCACTTTCTCCGGTGATAAGGACAGTACTATCAGAAGAGCTGATTCGCTTTACGACATCTAAGACTCTTTCCATTGCCTTGCTTTTTCCAACAACCATATCAAATTCACTTTTTTTCTCCAGCTCTTCCCGGAGATAAATGTTTTCTAATAAAATTTTTCGATTATCCATAGCTTTCTTGACTGCAACGCGCAGCTGTCCAGGAGTAAAAGGCTTTGGCAAATAATCTGAAGCTCCGCGTTTTACAGCCTCAACTGCGGATTCAATGGATGCATATCCAGTTATGATGATAACAGGAGTTTCTGGATTTTCTTCTTTTATTCTGCTGAGAACCACCATTCCATCAGGGCCAGGCAGTTTTAAGTCGAGAAGGACAACATGGAAAAATTCTTTCTTGAAGAGCTTCAAGCCTTCTGTCCCATCCTTAGCTGTCTTGACTGTATTCCCGTCTTTTTTAAACACTTGACTACAGGAATCTAGTATGGCTTCATCGTCGTCTATGACCAATATATTGGGTTTTTCAATCATGACTATTTTTCTCTAATACAGGAAGTTTAACAGTAAATGTGGAACCTTTCCCAACCTGACCTTTAACTTCAATCGTTCCTTTATGTTGCTGAATAATGCTATAACTTATGGCAAGGCCTAGACCTGTGCCTTTGCCAACTTCTTTAGTAGAGTAGAAAGGTTCAAAAAGTCTTTTTTTGTCTTCTTCTGAAATGCCGTGGCCTGTGTCGGAAAATTCCACATCTATGTATCTACCATCTGGATTAAGAGAAGTACGGAGGGTGAGAGTTCCGTTTCCGGCCATGGCTTCTGCGGCATTAAGAATAATATTCATAAATACTTGTTGAAGTTGAGCGCTGTCAGCAAAGATTTTGGGCATGCCAGATTCATAGGTCTTTTTTATAGTTATGTTTTGAAAAAGGGCCTGTTTTTCCATGATGGCAAGAGAACTATCCAAGATTTCGTTGACTCCTATCATGGACGTCTCTGGCTCTTTGGGCCGGGCGAATTCAAGGAGGCTCTTAACTATATCTTTACACCTTGAGGTTTCTTTGACTATCTTCCTAAGGTTTTCATAATGGAGGCTATTTTTGTCTGTATCTTCAAGCAGCAGATTACTGTAGATAAGAATACCTCCCAAGGGATTATTTATTTCGTGTGCTATTCCAGCTGCTAATTTTCCTAAAGAAGCTAATTTTTCTGATTGAATAAGATGAGCCTGCATTTCTCTCAATTCTTTCGTTCTTTCTTCGACCTTTTTCTCAAGAGTTTTGCCCCATTCGATAAGCTTTTCGTTAGCTGTCTCTAAATTTGCTGTCATGCGGTTAAATGACTCAGCCAGGCATCCAATTTCGTCTCTGGAATTAACCTTAACTCTGTGGGCCAAGTCTCCCTTAGATATGACTTGTGTGGCATTGACCATCTTCTGGAGAGGGTTGGTTATCCTTGTCGTTGAGAAATAAAGAATAACCAATAAAAAGACAACACAGAGGAAGGCAATTATTATGAAAGTCGACATAACCCTGTTAGTTGTGTCTATGTAGGGTTTTTCAAGCATCCCGACATAGAGGATGCCGATGATCTTGTCATCAATATTTCTAATGGGTTCGTAGGCTGTTATGTACCAATCGTTGACCACAAAAGCTCTATCAATCCAAGGCTTACCTTCCACAAGGACAGCATTGTTAACTTCCTTTGAGACCCGCGTTCCGATAGCGCGTTCTCCCTTTTCATTTTTTACATTTGTGGATACCCGCAGATCATGCTGGAAGATTGTGGCTGTCCCTTTTTCTCGACCTTTATATATTTCTCCCTTGTAAACGATTTCTTTTACCCGGTCGACAATCTCGTAGTTGCGGTTGAGTAATATTCCTCCGTAGAGGATACCGAGGACCTCTCCCTCTTCGTCTTTGACTGAACCGGCTGCTTTCAACATCATGCCGTTTATCTCTTTGTTTTCAGGCCTTGGAGCTGCTCTTGGAGTATCGATAAATTCCGTGTAAGCCTGTTCAGCCAAGCCTTCTCCTTCTTTGAGGAGCTCCTCTCGTGGAACAATCTGAGGATAAGCAAGGACGCCTTTTTTTGGAGCCCAACTAATTATTTCATCTTGAGATTGATCATCTCCCACAACTCCAGGATTCCTGGTTCGAATAATCACTTTTCCTTTGTTATCTGTCAAAGTTAATATATCTAATCCATATTCTGCTCTTACCCGGCTAAGCTTTTTTTGAAGAATACTTAGACTTTTACTCTTAATATCCTCCTGTATCCCTTCTCTTGCGGCAGTTAAACTTACAATCTCCTTGATTTCGTTGAGTTTCTCGTTGAAAACCATCCAAGCAGCGGCCAGATCATGTTCGACTTTTGCCTGAGCTTGGCGGATAATAGTGTCTTTCACCAATCTTGATCCAAAGCTTACGGACAATAGTCCTCCTATAATAATGACAATAAGAAAACTGAGGATAAGCTTGGTTCTTAAAGATAAAGGACGAAGTTTCATTCTCTTTGGATAGGAAAAATCTTTGGATGTAATTAAATATCCGATTAAAAAATATATCTCTTAAGAATTTTACCTGAATCTTCTTAATTATTCAACTGCTCTTTGCGCCATTGACACTTCACTTGCATTCATATTTTTTGGATGACTATTATAAATAAAGAATCAGCTGCATCTCACGTGTGATATTAGGGGAATATTCCTCTCTCTTTGTAGACGAACTCTAGTCTTAATATAGCAACAGTATGGGCAGCTGTGCACCAATCAACTTTCAACTTTTCAGCCGTATCTCGGACTCGCTCATAAGCATCCACAAACATCGTGTTCGGTGTATTCATTTAGTACATTTTAATCCGCTGTGCATTTTAAGCCCTTCTTTTCTTTTTCGGCAAAATCCTCAAGACCGATTCTTCTTTCTTTCGTGATCCCTTTTGTTGAAATCTTGAAACATTATATCATATTCTTCAATCAGCCCCTCGTCGGCAAAGCTGAAATAGCAGTTATTCCCGATTATGATGTGATCCAGCACCTTGAGCTGCATGACATTTGCCGCAAAAAATAGTTCTTTTGTGATCTCTCTATCACTCACTGAAGGCTCGGGATCACCGGAGGGATGATTATGGACAAAAATTAGGGATGAAGCGTCCCACCTCAAAGCCTTTTTCACGATTTCTCTGGGATAAACAGCACTCGAGTCCACCGTTCCTTCAAAAACAGTCTCCTCCTCCAGTATCTGGTTTTTCGCATCTAAAAAAAGAACCTTAAATTTTTCCCTTCTTAAATCCCTGAGTGTATGATAAAGGTAATCAAAAACCTCTTTGGAGGAGTGACAATACGGCCTGCTCATCATTCTTTCCTTAAGGAAGCAGCGTGAAACCTCCTGAATGAGCTTGAGGCCAAAAATATTATGAGGGCCGATTCCGTTTATCTTCTGGAGCTCATCAAAGGAAGCTTCTAAGACTCCTCTCAACGATTGGAATTTTTTTAGAGCTTCCTTTGCCTGTTGTTTACAATCCCTTCGGGGAGTTCCCAAAGTCAAGAGAAGCTCGACGATCTCGTAGTCAAGAAATCCCTTAAGCCCCCCTTTCAGGAATTTTTCTCTGAGTCTCCATCTATGTCCCTGCTCCTTTTGTCGGCTTCGATTTTTCCCTCTCTCAAAATTGTCCATAGTACCCAATATCAGGATAACTAAAACATATGACGAAAAAGAAATGGAAAGTTTCGCAGATTGGGAAATCTTATTCTTTCTTGGCGGATAAAAACCAAAGCTTGTGGAGCCTATCGGCTTCTCTTATTTTTAACCTCAAGATATAAATAAGGACGACTATGGCTATCCACATCCAGGCCACGAAAACGTAAATACCTGTTGACTCTTTGATATTCTGGGGAGAAGGAATAATCTTCTCTTGATCAGCCTTAACCTGAACTTTCTCTTCCTGCTCCTCTTGGGTAACCTCCTGGGCAAAGTTATACTCCAGGATGAAAAAAGAAAGAAAGAATATCATCAACAAGAACAAGCCCATGAATCTTTTCTTTCTCAATCTCATAATAGACTCCAGATCGTCATGACCACAGCATAAACTATAAGCACTAAACCTATGACGGTTATAATTCTACCTTTCCTTTCTGCAGGTTTATTATCAATAAGAGGCAGAAAAAAGAACAGAATACCTGCGATTAACATCAAGAGGACAGCAAGGGTATCTCCGTTCAGGAATAAGATCTTGGCCGGGAAGATCTTCAGAGTCTGGAACAGGAAAAGAAAATACCATTCAGGCTTTATCCCCTCGGGGGCAGGGGCCATCAAATCAGCTGCTTTATCCAGAGAAGGAGGAAAAAAAATGGCCAGAGAGAAAAGAGCACCCAGGAGCAGAAGCCAGACAATCATTTCCCTGTAGACAAAATTTGGCCAGAAAGGAATATCCCTCACCTCATCGTTCTTGTTTTCAGCAGCAATGGGAAGGCTCATTCCCTGCTTCTGGATGAGATAGATATGAACACCCAGAAGGATAAAGATAAGAACAGGAAGGATGCTGACATGAAAACCATAAAAGCGGGTCAGTGTGTCTCCCGTAACATCTTCCCCTCCTCGAAGCAATTTTGTTACCCAGGCGCCAACCAGAGGTATAGAGCGAGGAATATCTGTCCCCACTTTGGTAGCTGATAGAGAAAGGTCATCCCACGGAAGAAGATACCCAGTAAAACCAAACAGCAGAGAGACAACAAGAAGAAAGACTCCGCTCATCCAGGTGAGTTCTCTTGGATTCCGGTATGACTTGGTTAGCCAGGTGCTGAGAAGATGAATAAAAACAAAAGCAATCATAAAAGAAGCACACCAACTGTGCACTGATCGGATAATCCAGCCCAAAGGAACTTCGGTCATTATCCGGGCAACACTCTCGTTGGCTCCTTCCAGGGTGGGCTTATAATAAAAGACGAGCATAAATCCTGTGATGACTTGAATGGTGAAAAAGAGCAGGATGGCGCTTCCTGTATAATACCAAATTGTATGTTTGTGCTGGGGAACGGTCTTCTCTCTTAAGAATTTGGTTATGCTTGAAAGACCAAAGCGGTCATCAAGCCAGGATTGAATTCCAGTTTTCATGAGTCTTCCACTCTTTCCCCGCCTTCTCTCTTGATGATTAGGTCTTCCCCTTCAATAGATACTACGAGACGACGAAGAGGGCGAGGAGGAGGCCCGCCTATGTTTAGACCATCCTCATCATACCAGCCGTCATGGCAGGCGCAGAAGAACTTCCTCTGGTCCGGAAGATAGCTGACATTGCAATCCAAGTGAGTGCAGACACCGACAAAAGCCAAGTAGGCACCATCATCGTTCTTTCTTAAAATCCCGGGCTTGGTTCCCCACAAAAAATTATTAACAGAATTAGGCCCCATATCTCTAAAGTCTGCAAAAGGCAAAATAACCTGATCCGGCTCCCTCGTAGGCGGAAAAACAAATTTTAAAACAGGATACAGAAAGGAAGCCAGCAAAGCTCCCATCCAGCCTCCGAGAAGACCGTTTAGAAATTGCCGGCGAGTGAAAAGTGAATGTTTAAGCTTCATCTTCTAAACCCAAAAATCCGTTTAATCTTTTCAACAACCAACTTTCTGCGCAAAGCCTCGATGCCGTCTGCAGGCCTTACATCTTTCGGACAAACCTCGTTGCATCTAAAAACTGTATCACATCCCCACGCTCCACCTTCAGTGTTAACGCCTGATAAATCCGAGAAACGTCTTTTATCCCTGGGGTCTTTGACGAACCGATAAAGCTTGGCCAAAGCAGCCGCTCCCAAGTATCTTTCATCCCTTGAAACGACTGGGCAGACACTGTAACAACATCCGCACATGATGCAGTTTATATACTGGAATATCTTTTCCATCTCTCTTTCTTCTATTCTATGTCCTTTCTCTTGGATCTTCTTATCAGGGAAAAGGTAGGGTTTTATTTGGGAAAGAGCTTCCCAGAAAGGCTCCATATCCACAACTAGATCTTTCTGGATTTCCAGATTGGGCAGGGGTTCTATGACAATCAGGGAAGATTCAAGCGCTTGAAGCTCTGTCCGGCAGGCTAAATCAAAATTTCCATTAAGCACCATGGCACACGACCCGCATATAGCCTCACGACAACTATACCTGAAAGCAAGGGTCGAGTCCTGCTCGTTCCGGATTTCCATCAAGGCTTCAAGAACTGATTTCTTCTCCTTAGTTTCGTAGAAAAAATCCTGAAAGTATGGATGTTCGTCCTTCAGGGAATCGTATCTAAAAATCCTAAAAAGGAATTCCATCTCAGTATTTTCTCGCTTCTGGCTCGTATTTGCTTATATTTACTCCTGAATAACTAATCTGGGGCTTGCCTTCCTTGCAGCTGGCCAGAGTATGCTTGAGCCAGTCCTTATCATTGCGCTCTTTGAAGTCAAGGCGATAATGGGAGCCCCGGGTTTCCTCTCTTCTTAAAGCACCCAAGGTGATGACTTCTGCTAAATCCAGCATGGAATCAAATTCAAGGAGGTTCACAAGCTCCTGGCTGTAGCGCAGGCAATTTCCAGAAAGATAAACTCGCTTATAGTCTTCTTTGAGCTCAGAGATCTTCTCCATGCCTTCCGTTAAATCCTCCTTTTTTCTGAAAATCCCGACTTTCTCACTCATGACAACTTTCAACCTTTCTAACAGACGATGGATTTTCTCTCCAGAATCTCTCTTCTCCCACTCCTCAACTCTTGTCTTCACTTCTAAGGCTTCCTCGAGGAGAATCTTTTCATCGCTATTTGTTCCTTCACTGCCCTTGATATAAACTGATGCCTCTTCCCCAGAAATTTTTCCAAAAACAACCGTATCCAGAAGGGAATTCCCCCCGAGGCGGTTAGCACCGTGAACTCCTACACAAGCACATTCTCCAGCGGCAAAGAATCCTTCCACTTGTGAGGCACATTTCGGATCGATATCAATCCCTCCCATAGAATAATGCTGGGCTGGTTGGATGGGTATAGGTGCTTCAACTGGGTCAATTCCGGCAAAATTGATACAAATTTCTCGAATTCCGGGTAGTCTTTTTTTTATTTTCTCCTCTGCTATATGCCTTAAATCGAGGTGAATATACTGGTCATCGAAACCGTTTCCTTTATCGATTTCAGTCTGTATAGCTCGGGCGACTATGTCTCTAGGGGCAAGTTCCATGGTTGAAGGGGCGTAATCGGCCATGAATCTTTTCCCCTTGTTATTGACCAGGTAACCTCCTTCTCCCCTTGCTCCTTCTGTAATTAAAATATTCTTACCGAAAAGAGATGTGGGATGAAACTGGACAAATTCCATATCCCTAAGGGGAACGCCAGCTTTGTAGGCTATCCCCGTTCCGCTTCCATGATTGATATAAGCATTAGTAGTCTTTGAATAGACTCTGCCGTAACCACCAGTTGCAAAAATAGCAGCCCTGGTTCTTACGGGCATGATTTGACCTGTAGCTAAATCGTAGACAACAACTCCCAGACATTTTCCATCCTTTACCACGAGCTTTGTCACCAGCCATTCATTATAAAATTTGACCTGCTTTCTTATGGATTGTTCGAAAAGAGTATGAAGAATGACGAGTCCTGTCCTATCGGCTGCATAGCACGTCCGGGGAAATCCAGCTCCACCGAAAGGTCTCTGGGCGATAAGGCCGCCAGGAAAACGGCTAAAAGGGACACCCAGATATTCTAGCTCATAAATTGTTGAAACTGCCTTCTGGCACATCACCTCCGCAACGTCTTGATCAGCAAGATAATCACTTCCCTTGATAGTATCAAAGGCATGCCTCTCCCAACTGTCGTCTTTTCCATCTGGATTGTTGCCCAGGGCAGCATTTATCCCTCCTTGAGCAGCAACAGAGTGGGAGCGAAGAGGATGGACTTTGGATATAACAGCAACTTTAAGGTGAGAATCGCAGGATAATGCTGCAGCCAATCCTGCTAATCCACCCCCAACGATAAGGATGTCCTGACTTATCATTCAGTAATTCCTGGTAAAGTAAAGGACAAGTAACAGAGCGCTCAAAACAAGACTGAGTAGAGTAAAAATCCAGAAAAGTAGCTTCTCTTTCCTCAATCCAAGATCAATAACGACCGTTCTCAGCCCATAAAGAGCATGGAAGACCACAGAAATAATAAGCAGAGTGTCTATAAAGGGATTGGTGTGAAGAACAAGAGCCCAATCTGGCTTTTGCTCTTTCGTCATCAGAAAAAAAGATGTTAAAAACTTAACGCTAAGAAGGAGGATAAGCAGGAGGCCGCTGATGCGATGGAAGATCCATACAAACATTGAATGATTTCCTTGCTTTGAAGATATATTAAATTAAAGACTAAAGGGATTGTCAAGAAAAAGGCATTCTGTAACGGAAATTGGATTAAATAATTATTTCTGGTGCTTTTGATCAGCGAAGAGATTGTAAGCCTTCATCTTGTAGCTTAAAATTCTTTCTGTTATCCCTAGAGAGCGTGCAGCCTTGCTCTTAACTTTGCCGCTTTCTAAAAATGCCTTCTTTATTTCTCTAATCTCCACTTGCTTGACTTTATCCTTTAAAGATATCTCCTCGTCAGTTAGTTGTTCCTCTTTCTTCTCTTTCAAGAATATGGGCAAGTCGGCTGAGGTAATAACGCTTCCCTCACAAAAGACAACGGCTCTCTCTATAGTATTCTCCAGCTCTCTTATGTTTCCTGGGAAAGCATATTTAAGGAGAAAGTTCATAGCTTCTGCTGAAATTTCCTCGATTTCCTTCTCCTCTCTATCGCTGTATTTTCTGATAAAATGATCAACCAGAGGAGGAATATCGTCCTTTCTCTCCCGGAGAGGAGGGACATGGATATTGATGACATTCAGCCGGTAATAAAGGTCGGGTCTGAATTTTTCCTCTTTCATCAATTTCTCTAAATCCTTGTTCGTGGCTGCTATAATCCTTACATCCGATTTTAAAGGCTGGGAAGATCCCAAGCGATAAAACTCTTTCTCCTGAAGGAGGCGCAAGAGCTTGACCTGGAGTTGAGAGGGAAGATCTCCTATTTCGTCCAGGAAAATGGTCCCTCCTGATGCAGCCTCGAACTTTCCTGTTTTCCTCTCAAAAGCACCAGTAAATGAACCCTTCTCTGCCCCAAAAAGCTCGCTTTCAATCAATGTTTCAGGAAAGGAGGGGATATTGACCGCCAAGCAGGGTCCTTTCTTTCTCTTGGAAGAAAAATGAATTGTCTTGGCTACAAAGTCTTTTCCGGTCCCAGTTTCTCCTGAAATCAAGACAGTGGCATCACTCTTCGAAGCTTTTGAAACCAGGAGTGCTACACCTTCCATCTTTGATGACGAGAACACAAAGTTCTTTGAGCTGAATTTATCTTCCAGAGAATTTTGAAGGATTGATATTTCTTTCTTCAGCTTCAGTCTTTCCAATGCCCTTTCTATGACTAACAGAAATTTACCAAAATCTATGGGTTTGACGATATAATCGTAGGCTCCTTTCTTTATCGCCTCCACAGCATTCTCAATATTTCCAAAAGCTGTGACCACAATAGGAGTGATGAGAGGATTCTTTTCTAAAATATTTTGAATGACGCTTATCCCTGTTTCTCCATCGAGCTTGTAATCAACGATCGCAATATCTATCGGATGATCATCAATCATATCAAGAGCTTCCTTCCCTGATGCTGATTCAAGAACAGTATAATCCGCCTGTTCAAGATTTTCCTTAATCAATCTTCTCTGGAGAGGATCATCCTCCACAACCAAAATGTTTGCTTTGCTCATCTCAGCCTCCCGGAATCTGGATAAGAAAAGTCGTGCCCAGTCCTATCTTGCTCTGGACTTGGATCTTGCCCTCATGGGCCTCAACTATTTTTTTGGTCAGGTAGAGGCCAATACCCAATCCTTTCCTTTTTCTTGAGAAGAAAGGTTCAAAAATATGCTGCATATCTTCTTCAGCTATCCCCTGTCCCGAATCTTCGATCTTTATAAGCACCTTTTTTTTCCTCTGGTGCGCTTTGATAGAAATCACACCTCCGCTGCCGGCTTCAATAGAGTTACTGAGGAGGTTATGCAAGGCCTGGCTCATCAAGCCTTTATCCGCTTTCAGAGCTATAGACGAAGATTACACATAGCGTATTTCCACCTCTGCTTTATCTAGTTCCTTGATAAGCGACCCACGAATAGACGATACAATCTCTCCAAGGGCGAACGTCTCTTTGCTTAATTTTAGAGGTCTCAAAGTGGATGCAAACTGGTCAATGATTCTAGAAATCTTCTGGATTTCCTCCTTCCCCGCCCCGACCTCTTCTTGAAGGTAAGCTGGGGCTTTTTTTTGAAGAAGCTCAAAAACAAGAGAAACACTGTTCAAGGGATTTTTTATCTCATGGCCAACACCAGAAGTAAAAGCAGAAATCTCCCGGTACCGTTCTTTTTCTTTTTTTTCTTCTTCTGCCTCTCTTTTTTTCTCCAGATAATGTCCTTGAAGCTGGTATATACCTAAGAAAAAAATGATGCCTATAACAGAAATAAGCCCAAAGATTAAAAAGAAATTTCGTCGCGAATAGACAACCATTTCTTCTAAGTTTTTCAGAGAATAACCCAAGTAAAGAAAATATGCTTTTCCCTCTTGGGAAGAAAAGGGAGAAAAATAGTTGAATATTTTCCCAGCAGGGGAATCTATTATCCATGATTCTTCATCTCTTATGGATTGAAGAGAAAGAGGGAGGTACCCTTCAAACTGAGAACTCCAGCTTAAAACTTCCTTTTTCTCATCAAGCAGGGCCATATAATAAATGTTTTCTTTTCTGGAATAAGACTCGAAGATCTCATCTGCTGAATAATGCTCCCTTAAAAGGTGAGATATATTGACTTTTAAAATTTCAGCCGTAGCTTGAAGCTGCTCCTTGACTAACTCTTCTGTATTATTTTTAATGTACGCTCTATTTAAGGATGAGAGAACAAAAAAGATTACAATTATCCCTATAAAAGGAAGGGAAAAAAAGAGAAGAAAATTCTTGCCTCTCAAAAACCTCTACCCTTTCTTCTCTTCTTTTGTTTCATGCCGCCTCCCCTCCAAGCCGGGAACCCATGCTTGTCTCTAAGGATAATAATTTCTCCCCTGAATCGTATTTGACGTGCGATAATATTTTGACTTCCCTCTTTTGAATAGAAGGAACCGACCACTTCAAGTTCTTCCCCTTTGTGAAAATCGTGAGTAAAAAATCGAACTGGACTGATCTCCACGATGAACTTCTTATGAGTATTTTTTTCCTCAAGCACAATAATTAAGAAGGGAGAGGAGTCTTTATAGCGAGGCTCCATGATTATCTCTTGAATCGTCCCTTTGATCTTCCTTTCTGTATCAACATTATAAAAATGATGAGGCTTCTGAGGCTCTTGGCCAGAGGAAAAGCTCCATAATCCCAAAAAGCAGGCCGCTATAAACAGGCTTAATCCTTTCTTCATTTCTCCCCTCCAAAAAACATATTCCATTCTTTGCCCGCCGATAAGAAATTACCTTGCCACTTGAAGAAAGGATCATTTGAATTGTTATCCATGTATACATAGGATAGAAATAAAGAAAACCTGGGAAAATTCTTTTCCAACCTCGTTTCAAACTCTTTTCTTCTATCTTCCCTTGTTACTCCTAAAGGTTCGTCTTCTAAATTCATACTCTCAATTCCAGGAAATTCCTTATTAGCCATAGTATAACTTATTTTAAGCTCGATGTTCCAAGGAATTAACAACGTAATTTGTGCCCCAAGCTGATAACCTGTCCAAGCAAATCTATCATAAGAAGGATTTTCCACCATATAAAATTCTTCGATAGAAGTAAAAGGATTCTGTCCTGAAAGATACCACTGTTTCATCCCTGAAATATTGAAGCCCACATTACCTCCGATGCCCTGGGCGAATAAGCCCGTGAAGGAAAAAATCTGAATGCTTTGCCCCTCAAATTGAGCCCTGGGAACAAAGAGATAAGATCTTCTCCCAGAGTGATGGCCCTTGCTATCCTCCACCAGAATGACTTCTTGTGAAGAATATGGGTGGAGATAGTATTTTAAACCCCAGTTTATTTCTGATTTAATTGTCGTTTTTGTCTGGAAGTATCTATCGAAAGAAACAGATAAAACATGGCTAACAAAGTCGAAAAGGGAATATCTATAGCTCCTGTAATCCAGGCTATAATTTGACTTTAAAATCGATGTTTGGCTGAGATAAGTCTTAAAAGCTGCCAGGAAATTAAAAGAGAGATAATTGAAATCCTCATAATCAGAACGATAGAATACTCCCTGACCTATTAGAGAAAAATAAAATGCAGACTTATCGCTAAGCGGATGAAGGTAATCTAAGCCGACATCCTGAAGGTAATAGGCAAGGCTAGAATTCTCAAAAAGATAGAAATAGCTTCCTTCTGTAAAGACAGAAATCTTTGAAAAATCTTTATCAATATAAAAACCTAGGTGAGATATTTGATCTCGTCCAGAATACCTGTTCTGAAAAATATTATCAGTCATATTCTGGAAGAAGGAAAGCGAAACGCTATCCGCCCTTAAGCTCACACTCAGAAAAATTATCGAAAAAAGGTAAATACTAGGCTTTCTCATCCTTTCCTCCTTTAAAGAGGGAAAAGGAGAGAGACTCCTTTTCCCTCTCTGGAAGAGGAGAGGAAACCTCTCCTCATCAGTTCAGCTCCTGCCATACTTTGAAGCTTTTCCTTTGCAAGCACGGGCACCGAAAACGCCCCTTCCATAATTAGCCATATTATGCCTGAAAGAGGCTTTGTTCCAGCCTTTTCCGCTGTAGTATCTGTTTCTGTATTCAAACTGGTTGGAAGAAGAAGCATTTTTATGCCTGTTCATGTATCCTGTTCCATCCTCCGGTCTTGACCAATCAGGGTCCTGACAATTTGGGATTCCATCATTGTCATGGTCTCGAGCAAAATCGCAGATCCCGTCTCCATTCTCATCGACAAACAAGACTCGGTTCCTTATACGCTCTTGAGCTTTCGTCTGAACTTCACTTCTAACTTCATTGCGAATTTCATTGCGAACAGTTGCTTGGGATTTCTCCTGGGCAAAAGAAAAACCTAAGGCCAGGATCAATAATAATCCTGCGAGAGCAAATGTTCTTTTCATAATCACTTTAACCTCCTTTCAATTTATTAGGCAATCATAAAGGCAAAAAACGTGCCAAAATCTAAATCATTGAATATAAATAAGTTAAAAAAATACGACCTGATGAATTCCGACATAATTGTAGGATTTCTGACAAAATTGTAGGAAAAGAGAACGCATTTTCTTCCTTTTTCCATCCTAATAACTTTTTCTCCTTTCTCTCTATCTGTTCTCTCCAAAATGTGATAAAAAGAAAATAATAAAAGGACAAGACTGAGTTTAAACTTTTTATTTTTGTGGGGAAGAGAAATAAAAATACTGCGTCTAAATAGTGAGAATTAATAAAAGGAGGAAAGGATGTCCAAGAATTATTCCATTCTGAGTATTTGTATTTTGTTCCTGCTGGCCATCTCCCTGAACGCCCAAGAGGTAAATGTAACAGGAGACTGGGAAATAAAAGTCACCACTCCTCGAGGAGAAAGAACTCAGGACATTAACTTCAAGCAAGAAGGCGAAAAACTAACTGTAACCATGCAAAGCCGAGGCGGGGAAGTGACAGGAGAAGGCACTGTAAAAGGAAACGAAATCGAATGGACCATAACCCGTTCAACCCCAAGAGGAGAATTCACGATGACTTACACCGGAAAAATCGAAGGAGACATGATGTCGGGCGAGGTTCAAATGGGTGATTTCGGTAGCAGAGAATGGAAGGCAAAGAAAAAATAACGCTCGCTTCTAAAGATATTTTTCTCCTCTAGAAAAAATATCTAGATTCCTTTTATACTGACCAGTTTCTTCTCTATAAAAGCTAATCCTTTCTCTCTATCAGCCCACCCCTTCTCTGGACCAGTGTACGGAAGCCTTTCCGAATCCGTGATAACTGATTACGAAGGCATAGGTTTTGGGAAATAGCTGCAGCGACCATTGAAGAAAGGCCCAGGCTATATGGCTCAAAAACACGTTGCTTTTGCCCCAGCGAGTCAAAAGCAACTCGGATCAAGGCTTCGCTCTCCTAAACCTATTGAAGAGATTGCTTCATATAATAAAACAAAAGAGCGAATGGAGAATGGCATTAAAAATCTGAAGGGAGCGAGGCTATTTCCCAAAACCTTTTCTAATACGGAATTGGAAATGCTTACTTGGCGTATATAATTCTTTATAGATCCCTTCATATAGCCTAAAATAGGAAACTAGACAAGAGAATTCTTGTTTATTAGATTAAACGGAAGATTTTTTTCTTTCCTCCGTCTAAATTATGTACGGAGGTAAAGAAAAGTTGAAAGTGGATGGAAGAGAAAGAACTGGTCCGACTGAGCAAAGAAGGCAATGAAGAGGCCTTTGCCTCTCTGGTGAAAAAATACAAAACAAAAGTTTTTAACTTAGCCTGGAGCTTCACACGTGACCGCGAGACTGCTGATGACCTGGCTCAGGAGGCATTCATCAAAGCATACATTGCTCTTCCGAAGTTTCAATTTAAGTCCGAATTTGGAACATGGTTTTACCGTATCACAGTTAACCACATTAAGGATTATCTAAGAAAAAAAGGCAAGATGAGCAAAATGTTAATCGAGAAGATGAAAGAGATAGCTCTTATCCAGGAGAACGAGATGACGAAAAAAGAAAAAGAACAAATAAGTGAGCAAAGAAGAAAATTCGTACGCCAATGCCTTCAAACCATTCCTGAAAAATACCAGGTCATCTTATCTCTTAGGGATATTCAAGGTTTTTCTTACGAGGAAATCACTAAAATTCTGAAAATATCCCCTGGTACTGTGGATTCACGTCTGCACAGAGCCAGGAAAATGCTTCGAAAAAAATTAGCGCCTTTCTTTATTCAGAAAGGAGGCAATCATGAAATGTAAAAAAGTTGAGAGACTTCTTTTTCGGTCGTTCGATGAGCTTTTAAAAGAAGAAGAGAAGAATGAACTCAAGAAGCACTTGGAAAGGTGTCCCTTCTGTCAAACAAAGAGAGAAGAATATCAAAGCATTCTCGACGCCCTCAAAGAAAAAGACTTTCCAGAACCTAAACCCAATTTTTGGGAACGCCTGCAGCCCAAGTTGAAGGGAAGGAAAAAATATGACCTATGGTCACTCTGGAAACAATGGGCCATAAGGGCCATTCCCGCTTCGATGCTTCTGGTTATTCTGTTCGCAGCCGCTATAATTCTTTTTACTCCTCCGAAAAAAGAAGAGCTCAGTGAATCAGGAGACCTTCTGCTTCGCAACTTAGACCCTTTGCAAGAAACTACAATATTGCTGGAAGAAGAGAAAGTCGAAGACAAAAACATGATGCTTATCTTCACCGCACTGGAAGAAAAAAACTCGACGGGGAGATACTTGCCATGAAAAACTATAATAAATTCTGGATTGTGATTTCTTTAATCGTGGTCTTTGCTGCCGGTTTCACAGGTGGAATTCTTTTTGAAAAGAACATCATTGACAAAAAAGTAGAAAAAAGGGTGAAACGAAGGAGCTCTGTTCGGTTTCCCTCTTTAGAAATGATGTCTATGGAGTTAAACCTCACCCCAGAACAGGAAGAACAGATTAGGGAAATCTTTAAGAATAACGAGGAAAGATTCAAAAATTTGAGAAAAAATATCGATGAACGCCTTTCGAGCATAAGGACTCAACTTAAAAATGAAATCAAAGACGAATTAACTGATGAACAAGTCCTTAAGTTTGAAGCTATGATCAAGAAATACATTTCTCAAAGAAAAAAAGAAATGGAGAAAAGAAAAAAGCATTCGAGAAACCGAACTAAAGACAAGGGAGAAAAAAGATGAAGAAAAAGATCATTATCAGTGCCTCTATCCTTGTTGTTATCGCCGGAGTTGTTCTGGTTCTCTCCTTATTCAGCCGCAACAAAAACGATATCTCAAAATACAAAAAAGAAGCTATTGATAAAGGAAATATTGAAGCCTTGGTTATCACAACGGGCACATTGAACCCGGTGACCATTGTCGACGTTGGGAGTCAAGTCTCAGGGAAGATTGATAAGCTTTATGTGGATTTTAATTCTCAGGTCAAGGAAGGCCAGATTATAGCCGAGCTTGACCAATCTCAGTTCATCACCCGGGTAAAACAGAATGAAGCTAATTATCAAAGCGCCAAAGCCTCCCTCGAAAAGGCCAAAGTCACCCTTGAAAATACAAAGAAAAAATATGATCGAGCTATGAATCTTTTTGAAAAGGACTTGATATCTTTTGAAGAGAAAGAAGCCATCGAAACCCAATATTACAGCGCCATGGCTGACATCCAATCTTCAGAAGCAAGGCTAGAACAGGCAAAGTCTCAACTCGACTCAAGCAGGGTAGATCTGACCTACACCATCATCAAATCGCCTATTGAAGGGGTCGTTATCGACAGAAGAGTCAACATCGGACAAACTGTTGCTGCCAGCTTTCAGGCTCCGGTTCTTTTTCAAATTGCCAATGACCTGAGCAAAATGCAGGTAGAATGTAGTGTGGACGAAGCTGACATCGGGAAAGTAAAAGAGGATCAGAAAGTCAGGTTCACTGTCGATGCCTTTCCCAATGAAAATTTCACAGGGGAAGTAAGCCAAGTCCGCTATGCCCCTGAAATAATCCAAAACGTTGTCACCTATACAACTATTGTTGAAGTGAATAATCCGGAGATGAAATTAAGGCCGGGAATGACAGCTACAGTTTCCGTCGTAACAGGAGAAGCAAAAAATGTGCTGCGAGTTCCTAACTCGGCCCTCCGCTTTAATCCTTCCTTAAGCCCCGAAGAAATGCAAGAAATCATGGCAAGCATAAGGAAGGAAATGAGAGAAAGAAGAGGAGGTTCAGAGCGGGCTGAAAGGCCCAGACCACAAGGAGATTTCCAACGGCCAGAGGCACAAAGGCCTGGCTCAGGACAGCAAGCCTCTGGGAGGAGAGGATTTGGCATGCCAGGGGGACAGATGAGACAGATCGCTCGAGTCTGGTTTGAGGATGAAAACGGAAAACTTAAACTGGCTTTTATAAGAACAGGAGTCACTGATAACAGTTATACAGAAATCGTAAGAGGAGACTTGAAAGAAGGACAGCTTATTATCACTGGCGAGGCTTCAGGAGAGGGAAGCAGTCGCTCGAACAGGCCTCCTTCCATATTCAGGATGTTTCGCTAAAAGCTCTCCTTCCAGAACTATAAGACCGAAAGAAGAGAGAATAGAAAAATGGAAAACAACAATCTCATTCAACTAGAAAATATTAAAAAAATATATAAGGTGGGCGAGACACAGGTCAATGCTTTAAAAGGTGTGTCTTCTGCCATTAAAGGAGGAGATTTTGTGGCTATCATGGGGCCCTCGGGCTCTGGCAAATCAACCCTGATGAATATAATAGGCTGTTTGGATAGACCTACAGAAGGGAAGTATCTCCTCGAAGGAGAAGAAGTTTCTACTCTAGATAAGAACAAACTGGCGCGGATTCGCAACAAGAAAATTGGCTTTGTTTTTCAGACTTTTAACCTCCTGGCTCGCACCACTGCTTTAGAAAACACCGAGCTTCCACTTATGTACTCAAATGTTCCCAGAAAAAAGACAAGGGATTTAGCTTATAAGGCTCTCTCGTTAGTGGGTTTAGAAGGCAGAGAGCTCCACCGAACAAATCAACTCTCTGGTGGAGAGCAGCAGAGAGCCGCCATTGCTAGAGCCCTTGTGAATAATCCCTCGCTGATTCTCGCCGATGAGCCGACTGGAAACCTGGACACAAAAACAGGAAAAGAAATTATAGACATTTTTAAAAAGCTCAACGAGGGAAAACATATTACAGTTATTTTGGTCACACACGAGCAGGAAATAGCTCAAATTGCTCATCGAAGAATACATCTCAGAGATGGACAAATCATAAAAGAGGAACATGCATAAAACTTACGTTTTAAAATTTCCATCAAAATTAGGGAGCGAAAAATGAACATAATGAGGACCATTCGAGTCGCTCTTAGAGCTTTAAGCCGCAATAAAATGCGCTCTTTTCTCACAGCCCTCGGCATTATCATCGGTGTTGGCGCTGTGATTGCCATGGTCAGCATCGGACAAGGAGCCAAGAGTAACGTTGAAAAGCGGTTTGAGTCAATGGGAACCAACCTTCTTTTTGTCCATGCCGGAAGTCGTTCCTTTCGCGGCCGTCATGGGGGCGGAGGAACATATCAAAACCTTACCCCAAATGACGCCAAAGCCATTCTAGAAAGAGCTGATGCTGTAGAGTATGTCTCACCAAATGTGTCGACTCGAGCACAGGTCATCTACGGAAATAAGAACTGGAATACAAGCATACAGGGAGCTGGCGAGAATTATACTAAAATCAGAAACTGGAGAGTCGAAGAGGGGATTTTCTTTGATGAACAAATGGTCAAGTCTGGACAAAAAGTCGCTGTATTAGGAAGCGAAGTGAGTGAGAATCTTTTCGAAGGAGCAGATCCCATCGGGCAAATCATAAGAATCAAGAAAATCCCTTTTAGCGTAATCGGTGTTTTAGAAACAAAAGGAGAAGCTGGTGGGTGGCATAGCAGGGATGACATGATCGTCATTCCATACACCACTGCCCAAAGAAGGCTTGTTGGGAGACCCGACAGGGTTTCTTCGATTGATATTTCAGCCGTTAGCGCAGCCAAAACAGCAGAAGCAACAGAGCAAATCGAAGAAATCCTCAGGATTCAACACAAAATTGCTCCAGGAGCAGAAGATGATTTCCATGTCAGAAATATGGCTGATGTTGCCGAAAGCTTTGCTGAATCAACAAAAACTCTGACTTTCCTTCTCGGAGGAATTGCTTCTGTCTCGCTTCTCGTTGGAGGGATAGGCATCATGAACATAATGCTCGTATCTGTAACCGAGCGGATCCGAGAAATCGGGATCAGGATGTCCGTGGGGGCTCGGGAAAGAGATATTCTTTTCCAGTTTCTGGCAGAAGCCATCGTGTTGAGCCTGTTGGGGGGAATCTTAGGGATTATTCTTGGCATAGGAGGCTCTAGACTTATCGCTCGCATCGCCGGATGGCAGACTCTTGTCTCCATGGGCTCTATAGCCCTAGCATTCCTTTTTGCAGGCTCAGTAGGAGTATTTTTCGGTTTCTACCCTGCCCGCAAAGCCTCTAAGCTGGACCCGATTGAAGCATTAAGATACGAATAAAAAAGAATCATACTTAGGAGAAAAAATTATTAGATTTTAACTGAAGCAAATAAAAAAAGATCAAGTAAAAAACCAAGCGGACATGAAAGGCAAAAAAATTGAAATCGAAATTTGGTTTTTATCGTATTTCTAGCTTGCCTCGCTATCCTAGCTTCTTTAGCTTGTCCTGCTTTTTATTAATCCAAATCAAGGAGGATTGAAATGCGCAAGCGCAAAATCAGAATTTTCGTTTTCCTGACTTTATTCATAGCAATTACATCCTTTGCCCAACAAAAAGAAAAAGCTCTTTCGCTCGAAGACTGTATCCTGAAAGCCATGGAGAACAACCTCGATGTGGCCATTGAGGTCTTAACTCCAGAACTTGCTGATATTTCTATCTCCAAAGCCCAGGAAAAATTTTTGCCCAGTCTTTCTTTAAGCTACAGCAAAAGGGACCAAATTTCTGCTTCTTATTCATTTCTCGATGCCTCTGACCAAGTAGCTACTGCCAGAGACGATTATTCTGCCGAGATCAGCCAGCTCATTCCTACAGGAGGCAGTTTTTCTATTTCCCTCAGCGGTCGCAAGACCGATACAAATAGAAGATTTACGAGCATTAATCCCCGCTACGAAAATACAATAACCTTTAATTTCACCCAGCCCCTCCTTAGAAATTTTGGTTTTAAGATAAACCGCAGAGAAATCATCATCGCCAGGAACAACCAGGATATTTCAGAAAATCAGCTAAAAAGAGTTCTTCAGGAAACGATTTACAGTGTGGAGGAGGCTTACTGGAATTTGGTCCATAGTATCGAAAACCTCAAGGTAAGGAAACAGTCTTTAAAGCTAGCCCAAGACCTTCTGGAAAAAAACAAGAGGGCCGTCGAAGTGGGAACTTTAGCACCCATAGAAATATTAAGCGCTCAGTCCGCAGTCGCTACCAGGGAAGCGGACATCTTGCAAGCTGAGGCCTTACTTAAAGATAGCGAGGATCGTTTAAAAACAATCATTAACCTTGCTGCTACGGAAAAAGAAGCTGAATTAGCAACAATAATCCCCCTGGATAAGCCAGCCTACGAAAAAAAGGAAGTGAGCCTCGATGAGGCCCTTCTAACTGCCATGGAGAATCGCCCGGATTTGAACGCAACAAGAATAGACTTGAAGAACAAAGACTTAGATTTGAGCTACAGCAGGAATCAACTTCTTCCGAACTTAAGTCTAAATGCATCGTACTGGAGCCCTGGGATAACAGGAGACCAACTTCTCTATCCTCCAGGCGACCCTTTCGCGGACCCTATCGGCGTAATCAAAGGCAGTCCCTCAGATGCCTTAAGGGATGCTTTAGATTTTAAATACGATAACTGGTCTGCCGCAATAACCCTCGATATACCCTTGAATACCATCCTCTCCCGTGCAGACTACGCCCAGGCGAGAGTCAACCTGGATCAGGCGATGCTGAAGCTTAAGAACCAGGAACAGCAAATTTTTCTTGAAATAAAGAACGCAGTGAGAGCAGTGCAGACAGATTATAAAAGAGTTCAGGCCTACAAAGTTGCCAGGGAGCTGGCTGAGAAAACACTCGAAGCTGAAGAAGAAAAACTCAAAGTTGGCATCACAACACCCTTCTTTGTCCTCCAATACCAAACAGATTTGGCTACTGCCCAGACAAATGAGCTTAAGGCTATGGTTGATTACAACCTCTCTTTAGCCCGTTTGGACAGAGCCATGGGGGTAAGTCTTAAAGTTAAGAACATCAAATTCTCTGCAATACTGGGAGAATGATCATAGCTTAAAATACGTTTTTTAATAGAAAAAATTGAAAAATAGAAGAAGTCAACCGCTGGAAGCACAACCCCGCAGCCAGGAACTTATCATGGTGCTTCTTCTCAGCAGTTTCTGTATTATATCTGCCAAACCAGGTATAATAATCCATGTGTTTTAACACGGTATAAGAAGAACGCATATGCTTCAGTTGAAACAGGGCGCAGGGCCATCTTGAGGTAAGGAGAAATAGCATGAAAAAAAAATACGTCTGGATATTCATTGCTGTAGCCGCGCTTGGCGTTATCAGCTGGCAAGTCTATCAAAGGATTTCAGAATCTTCTAAGGAATCCGGAATGAGGCAGATGCAAATCCCAGTTGCTGTTGAAATAGCGGCTGTCCAGAGGACAACAATCCGTGATGTGGGGTTATTTACAGGAACTCTTTTTCCCAAATCACAGTTCATGGTCGCACCTAAGATCTCCGGACGACTGGAGAAGCTCATGGTCAATATCGGAGACAGGGTAGAACGTGACCAGTTGATTGCGGTTCTTGATGACAAGGAGTATGCCCAACAGGTCGCCCAGGCCCAGGCAAACCTGCAAGTTGCCCAGGCTAATCTTGAAGAAGCTCGCAGCTCATTAGAAATTGCAAAGCGGGGACTCGAGAGAGCACAGGCGCTTCACAAAAAAGGAATAGCGTCTGATTCAGAACTCGATACCGCCCAGGCCGCTTACAAGGCCCAAGACGCAAAATACAAGGTTGCTGTTGCCCAGGTTGCTCATACGAAAGCAGGCCTGAAAGCAGCGGAGGTTCGTTTATCGTATACACAAATCAGGTTATCATGGGAAAACGGCTACGACCATAGGGTTGTAGGAGAACGTTTTGTCGATCAGGGAGCTATGCTTACGCCCAACGCTCCTATCCTCTCAATCCTGGAGATACAACCAATAATCGCCGCCATCTATGTGACTGATAGAGACTATTTCCGGATTAAAACAGGTCAAAACGCGGTCGTGTCCAGCAAAGCGTTCCCTGAAAAAACATTTAGCGGAAATATTGCACGCATAGCGCCCTTGCTAAAGGAAACTTCTCGTGAGGCAAGGGTTGAGATCGATATTCCCAATCCAGACGAACTTCTTAAGCCTGGCATGTTTATCAACGCCCAAATTGAATTTGCCACACAAAAAAATGCGACTGTTGTCCCCGTGGATGCGGTGGTAAAACGTGAAAATCAACAAGGCATTTTCCTGGCAGACACGCAGAACAAGATTGCCCAGTTCATTCCTGTTAATCTTGGCATTGTCAGCAGTGAATGGGCTGAGGTTGTCGAGCCAGCCTCTCTCTCCGGATTTGTGGTAACACTGGGGCAGCATCTTCTTGGGAGCAGGAGTCCGATCATCCTGCCTCCCGACTGGCAGGAAACTTCCGCAACAGGTAAACCTGATTCTAAACCTCCAAGCAAGAATGACCAGAATCAACAAGGAGAAAAGAGATGAAGCTAACTGAATTTTCAGTCAAACATCCTATTTTTACTGTCATGATAGTCCTGATTGTCATTATTCTGGGTGCGGTGTCCCTTAGCCGCCTGCCCGTTGACCTGTTGCCGGATATTACCTATCCAACCCTCAGCATTCAAACTTCTTACGAAAATGCAAGCCCTGAAGAAATCGAAGAAATGATATCTCGTCCTATTGAAGCAGTATTGAGTGCTGTTCCTGGAGTGGAAAGTGTTTTTTCGACTTCATCAGAGGGCAGCAGCAGTGTCCGCGTTACCTTTGGATGGGGCACAGATTTGGATGCCGCAGCGAATGATATCCGGGACCGCTTAGACCGCGTAATCCCGCGTCTTCCGGAAGAAGCAACAAGGCCAAGCTTGCGTAAGTTTGATCCGGCGAACTTTCCCATTCTTATTCTCGGCGCTTCGAGTGACTTGGACCCTCTACAAATGCGCCGCATTCTCGATGATCAGATCAAGTACCGTATAGAGCGTGTGCCCGGAGTTGCTTCTGTAGATATCTGGGGAGGCCTTCAAAGGGAAATACATGTCAATCTTCACCCTGATAAAATTAAGGCAATCGGTCTTCCTCTTGATTACATACTCGCAAAAATAAGATCGGAAAATGTCGACGTGCCTGCAGGCACAATCGAGAGGGGAAACCTTGAGGTTCTGATCCGCATCCCAGGAATATTTACTAACCTGGAAGAATTGCGGAATACGGTTGTTGCTGTTCGCGACAATGTACCAATCCAGCTCAAGGAAATCGCAAGTGTTGAGGATTCCTGGCAGAGGGTCAGAAGGGTTGTTCGGATTAACGGGCAGCCCGGAATTCGCCTGTCAATCAATAAACAATCGGGCAAGAACACTGTTGATATTGCCAAAAAAGTTTTTCGCGAGCTCGACAGGATTAAGCTGGATATCCCCCAAATCCAATTGAACCCGATGATAGATACTTCAAAATACATTCAAGACTCGATCAGAAGCGTAGGCTCAGCAGCTCTTTATGGCGGAATTTTAGCAGTACTGGTGCTGTTTCTATTCCTGCGCAACGTGCGCAGCATAACTATTATCGCCACGGCTATACCAATTTCTATTATTGCTACCTTTGCTCTTATATATTTCGGCGGATTTACATTGAACATCATGACTCTTGGGGGCCTTGCCCTTGGCATAGGCATGCTGGTCGATAACGCAATTGTCGTCTTGGAAAACACATATCGCCTCCAGGAATCAGGGGATTCTCCCCTAAAAGCAGCAATTAACGGGAGCGCGGAAGTTACATCTGCCATCATTGCCAGCACTCTCACTACTATGGCGGTTTTTCTGCCAATGGTCTTTCTCCGAGGCATGGCAGGCGTCATGTTCAAGCAGCTTGCCTATGTAGTGAGTTTTGCGCTCCTTTGTTCGCTGGTTGTTGCCCTTACTCTTGTACCGATGCTTTCGAATAAAATCCTGCGGATGATAGAAATTCAGACATCAACTGGCAAGACACTAAAACACAAGATCTTTATAACCGGCAAACAATTCTTTACTAGAATGGAGAACAGTTACAAAAATCTGCTCCATTATGCCTTAAGTCACCGTGGACTCGTCCTGGGGATAGCGGCTTTACTTCTCATCGGAAGTTTGGCTCTCATAAGGCTTGTTGGCACAGAGTTTATGCCTGCCGCGGACGAAGGGGAAGTGCGAGTAAGCGCAGAGATGGATGTGGGGACGCGAGTGGGAGTCGTAGATGAAAAGTTTAAAATTATCACATCCGTCGTAAAGGAAGAAGTTCCCGAAATAAAAAGCATGGTGGAAAGCTTGGGAGGATCAGGCTGGCGCGGAGGTGCTCACAGAGGAAGTATCAGGATTTCTCTCAAGCCTGAATCCGAAAGGTCAAGGTCGAGTGAAGAGATTGCTGCCACCCTTAGGCGTAAGCTTCTCAATATTCCGGGAGTTGTGATTCGCACACGGGCAGGGCAAGGACTCTTCCTTTTGCGTCGTATGGGAACGAGTGATGCAGAAAGGATACAAGTCGAGATTCGAGGCTATGACCTTGAAATCTCGAATTTACTCGCCGAACAGGTGAAAACTGCTCTTGAGAATATAGAAGGTGTTACTGACGCCCGGTTGAGCCGGGAAACCGGCACTCCAGAGGAACTCATCATAATTGACCGGCAGAAGGCTGCAGACATGAAGGTTACAGTCTCTCAAATTGCCAGGACTCTTCAAACAATACTAACCGGAACTCACGCCAGCGACTATCGTGAGGGAGGAAGAGAGTACTGGATTCGCGTCAAAGTCAAGGATTCAGAACATCTGGCTATGGAAGACATCCTGGACCTAACTCTAACCAATGCAGACGGACAGCCGGTTGTTTTGCGCAACGTAGTGGATGTTCGTCCTCGAGAAGGACCGCTCCGAATCCAACGCAAAGATCAAGAGCGCATTATCACAGTCTATGCTGACATCAGCGGACGGGATATGGGATCTGTTCTAGCTGATGCCCGCCAGAGCCTTCGATCAATTCCGGTGCCAAGGGATTTCAGCATAATATTTGCCGGTGATTACGAAGAACAGAAAGAGGCCTTCCGTGAGCTTCTGCTGAGTCTCACCTTGGCTCTACTGCTGGTTTACATGATAATGGCCTCCCTGTATGAATCAATTGTAGATCCTTTCGTTGTAATGTTTTCAGTTCCTCTTGCTGCCATCGGCGTAATCCTGATGTTATTCTTCACCAAAACAACTTTCAACGTTCAGTCATACATAGGATGCATCATGCTGGGAGGCATCGTGGTTAACAATGCTATCTTACTCGTGGACCATACAAATCTCCTCAGACGCCGTGATGGAATGCCCATGAAGGAAGCTATCGAAGAGGCCGGCCGGCGGCGCCTGCGGCCGATCCTGATGACGGCCATGACAACAATCATGGCACTTTTCCCGTTGGCACTGGGCCTTAGTGCCGGGGGAGCTGCGCAAGCACCTTTGGCCAGGGCCGTAATCGGAGGATTAATAAGCTCGACACTAATTACTCTAGTAATCGTGCCCGTTGTTTATTCTATCTTTGAAACAAAGCTGAGGAAAAAGAAAGCCTGAAAAGCAAGACCCAAGATCTTAGAACGTAGTTTTGATTTGCCTAATAAAAATAGATGACTTTTAAATTAAGACACAATACTATATACTTCGTACTTCGTTCAAGAATGAAAACTCGAACAAGATTTTCTCTGCCTATTATAATTATTCTCAACACCTTATATATTTTTGCTCCTTTTTCCTTTTCCCAAGAAGACCAAAATAATTACAAAATAAACGTTCCAAAATTTCATTCTCCACCAAAGATTGACGGAAAGCTTGAAAATCCCGTCTGGGAAAAAGGGGCGATCATCGACACCTTCACTCAATTCGAACCGCAAGAAGGGGCCAGGCCCTCTGAAAATACTGTGGCTTACATGGGATATGATAAAAAAAATCTTTACATTGCGGTCCGCTGCTTTGATTCCAATCCAGAAGCCATCAGAGCCTGTCTAACGAAAAGAGACAAAGTGGAAGGAGACGACGAAGTTACGATTTACCTCGACACGTTCAACGATAAAAAAAGAGCTTTTGTCTTCCAGATTAATCCCTGCGGGATACAAAACGATGGAATTTATACGGAAACACGGAGAAGAGGCCGCGGGAGAGGATTTTTCGGGTTCGATAGAAACTGGGATACTTTTTTTCTCTCCGACGCCCATATAGACAACTCTGGCTACACCATTGAAATGGCCATTCCTTTTAAAAGCTTAAGATTCCCCAACGCCCAACCTCAGACTTGGGGTCTTCAGATAATGAGAACTATAAAAAGAAAAAATGAGGAAATTTATTGGCGACCGCGATCTCGCGATATAAACGGCTTCCTGGTTCAATCCGGAACTATGGAGATAGACGGGGCTATTGACAAGGGAAAGAATATTGAAATTATGCCCGTTTTGACAGGTTTGAAACAGTCCGATAAAAAATTTGAACCTGAAGCGGGTTTAAACGTCAAATATGGTATTAGTTCTGATTTGATAGCAGACATCACTTATAATCCTGATTTCAGCCAAGTCGAAGCTGATATGCCCCAGGTCGAAGTCAATCAACGCTATGTTGTTTATTATCCGGAAAAGAGGCCTTTCTTCTTGGAAGGAAAGGATTTCTATGACACACCACTCGAATTGGTCTACACGCGAAAAATTGTTGCCCCTCAATTGGGAGTTAAGCTTACAGGTAAAACCGGCAAAACTACCTTGGCCTTTTTAAGCGCCTTTGATACAAATCCCCCTGATATCAAGATTGGAGAGGAGGAAGATGAGGAGGAGGAAGATGAAGAAGAGTATAATTCCTATAAAGCCCTGATAAATATCTTCCGCATTAAAAGAGACCTTTATTCAGAATCTCACATCGGATTTATCATGACTGATAAAGAAATGGGGCTCTCAGGGGAATCCCTTACGGACAACTACAACAGGGTTTTAGGAGTGGACGGGCATTTCAAATTCCAAAATTATTACAGATTCTCCTTTCAATTCTTAAGCTCCTTAAGTAAAGCAGAGAATGAAAAAACTGACTTTGTCCCGGCCATGAACTTTAGCTTTAGCAGAGTGGCCCGTCATTTAACGTTCTCAACCAGCTGGACAAGCATCCATCCTGATTTTGAAGCATCATCAGGCTTCTTCCGCCGTAAAAATATTCATTCTCTAAACACACGTGTAAGCTATGCGTTCCTTCCCCAAAATGATTTAATCATATCTATCCGTCCCTCTTTCGAATATCGAAGAATTTATGACTTTGACAACACTCTCACTGATGAAGAATTCCAATTCACTGGTTTTATAAACGGCTGGAGGCAATCTCATCTTTGGGCCACCGCTTCTTCGGAACTGGAGAGGTACGAAGGAATAAACTTTCGCAAAAAAAACTTTCGAGCCAATTTTAGCTCGGAGCCGTTTTCCTGGCTGAGCGGCCGTCTCTCCTATTCTTTTGGAGATGCAATTAGATATGAAGATAATCCTTACTTAGGCTATAAAACCTCCCTTGGAATAACACTCACCTTGAAACCTTTAACCAACCTTCGCCTATTTTATGATTTGAAGAGTGTTGATTTCTACAGAGTAAAAGGCGGAGAGAAAGATTATGAGATCAACATCATCAGCCAGCGTATCAATTATCAGATTTCCCGTCCATTATCCTTGCGGCTTATCACAGACTACAACGACTACGACGGGGAACTCTACAACAGCATCCTTCTGAGTTATGAGCTAAGGCCCGGTACAGTCTTTTATTTCGGGATAGATGACAACCAAGAAAGAGGCGAATCAGGAATTTTCAGAAGAGAGGGCCGCTATTATTTCATCAAATTTTCATACTGGTGGAGAATCTAGAACAGGAAAAAATTCCTCTTTGCATTAACCCCCCATTTCTATAGAATATATAGATAAGCTTGATCAATGCTAAGGCGGCTTTAGATTGAGCTAGATGAGAAAAGATAAAATGAAAAAATATATTATTCTCCTTTCGTTACTCGTTTTCTTTTCTTGCGGAAGCAAAGAAAAGAATATTTCATCCCGCTCTCACGAGCATGAAGCTCAGGCGCCTGAAGTTATCGAACAGGAAGCAGATGAAAGCGAAGACCACGCTGAACTGCATCTGGCTGCGAAAAAGCAGAAAGATTGGGGAATCGTAGTCGGCACAGCCACTAAACAGGATATTGCCTCAAAAATTACTATCCCGGGTGTCATTGCGCTCAATCAAAATAAAACTGCTCACATCTCTTCCTTTGTTAAGGGAAAGGTTGTCTCCCTCTCCACAGATTTAGGAGATAGAGTAAATAAGAAACAGGTTCTGGTTACGATTAATTCTCCAGATTTCACCCATGCCCAAGCAAACTTTCTTCAAGCACGAGCAAAATTAAACCTAAGCCGCCAAGAAGTCGAAAGAGCTAGGCTGCTCCTTCAAGAAAAGGCTATTGAACAAAAAGAGTACTTGAGACGTGAAGCAGAGCATGCGGAGCTTTCCACCGAATATGGAGCTGCAGAGTCTGTCCTGCATTCTTACGGAATAGAACACGAACAAATCCAAGATCTCATTAAGAAGTGTGACTCTTTGGTAGAAAAAGGAGAATTATGCGGGCTCGCAGATCCAAATCTATGCATCCTCTCTCCTATGGAAGGGACCGTTATCTTTAGGGATGTCACTGTTGGGGAGCACGTGGAACCGCAAAAGATACTCTTTACTGTCTCAAACCTCAATACTCTGTGGGCTCATTTAGATGCCTACGAGAAAGATTTGCCGTATATAAGCAAAAAAAGCAAAGTCACCATCAAATCCCCTCTTTATCCTGAAAAAGAATTCAAAGGAAAAATCGCTTATATAAGCGATATAATAGATGAAAAACTCCGAACCATAAAAATTAGAGTCGAGGTCAAGAATGACGAGGCTCTGCTCAAACCTAACATGTACATCCAGGGGATTATAGAAAATAGGCAAGCAGAGAAAAAAATACTGGTCATACCAGAAGAGGCTATTCAAAATATGAACGGAGAAAAAATTGTTTTTGTCCTTGAAGAAAAACTCGAAGAGGAAGATGTTTTTGCTGCCATCCGTGTGGAATTAGGTGAGAGAATTGGAAACAAAAGGATAATAGCCAAAGGCTTAGAAGAAGGAGAAAAAATAGTCATAAAGGGAGCATTTAATTTAAAAACTGAGCTCACCAAGCAATCCTTCGGGCGTGCTCATGCTCATTAGTTTAAAAATTAGGATTTTTAAAGAATAATCGGGAACGATGGATGATTCCCAGAATTATAAGCTTCTCTCTAAAACAAAGGCTTTTCATAGTCTTAGCCACTGCAATAATAGCCTGTTTAGGCTTTCTCGCTTTTCAAAGACTGTCCATAGACGTCTTTCCTGATCCTTCCCCTCCTCTCGTCCAGATCTACACAGAAGCCGAAGGCATGGCTCCTGAAGAGGTTGAAAGACTCATATCTTACCCCATCGAATCTTCCATGTTTGGCTTGCCTCAGGTCAAAAATATCCGCTCTTTTTCCACCTTTGCCCTGTCCATTGTCAGTGTTTACTTTGAAGATAAAACAGATATCTACTGGGCCAGACAGCTTGTCTCTCAGCGCCTTCTTGAGGCCAGTGAAAATATTCCTGCTCAAGCGCATAATCCTGTCTTAGGACCGATCGCGACCGGTCTGGGCCTGGTTTATCTTTATTATCTTGAAGGAGAGGGCTATTCACCACTCGAGCTCAGGACTGTCCAGGACTGGCTCGTAAAATATGAGCTGAAGTCTGTGCCCGAAGTATCCCAGGTCTTAAGTATCGGAGGAGATATTAAGCAATTCCAAATTCTTGTCAGTCCCCATTCTCTTCTCAAGTATAACCTTACAATCTCTGATCTCGCAGAAAAAATCAGGAAAAACAACCAAAATATAGGGGCAAGCTTCATCACCAAAGGAAAAGAAGAATACATAGTCAGAAGCACTGGGCTCGTCCAAACTCTCGAAGACCTTAAAAATATTGTCGTCGCTAACTATCAAGGGACTCCTATCTCTTTAAAGGATGTCGCTTCAGTCCAAATACTTCCAGCCATAAAAAGAGGAGCAGCGCTAGTCAACGGGGAGGGAGAAAAAGTTGTCGGCATGATCTTGAAACTCTTTGGTTCCAACACGGCTAAGGTCATCAAAGACATAGAGGAAAGAATCGCTGAGATAAACAAATCCCTTCCCGCTGGCATAAAAATTGTACCCTTTTACAACCAGGCCTCTTTAGTCAAGAAATGTTTTTCAACGGTTTCCACAAACTTGATTCTCGGAATTGTTCTTGTCATTCTCGTTCTCTTTCTCTTTATGGGAGATTTTCCTTCAGCCCTGATAGCGGTTTTTTGTCTGCCCTTCTCTATTCTTTTTACCTTCATCATGATGCAAAGAATAAACCTGGCAGCGGATTTGATGTCCTTTGGAGGGCTGGCTATAAGCATAGGTCTTATCGCGGATGCAGCCATTATTTTTGTCGAAAACACCCACCGGAATCTCCAAGTCTCCCCAGAAAAAAAGATGCAGACTATTGTTCGAGCTGGAGAGGAAGTGGGCCGGCCTCTCTTTTTTGCTATTGTGATAATCATCCTTGTCTTCCTCCCTATCCTTACCCTTACAGGGGTAGAAGGCATCATGTTTCGACCCATGGGCTTTTCTATATCCTTTGCCTTGGCCGGATCTCTGATCTTTGCCCTAGTTTCTGCCCCTGCCCTTTCTTATTATTTTTTAAGGCGAAAGAAAAATGTCTCAAGAGAACCATTCCTGATAAGAAACATAAAAAAAGCCTATCTTCCCTTTTTTTCACTGTGTCAGAAACACCGAAAAAGGGTTTTCTTTATCACCTTTATTATTTTTATAGCAGGCATTGCCTTAATACCTTTTTTGGGAAGAGAATACATCCCGGCTTTAGAGGAGGGGACGATTCACCTTCGAGCCACTCTTGATCCAAACATCAGCCTTCAAGAAACCATTTCCATAGCGACCTCTATAGAAAGAGCATTAAAAGATGTTCCTGAAGTGTCCGGCATTCTAAGCCGGATAGGGAGAGGGGAAATAGGGAGCCACGCCCATTTTGTGAATGATGCTGAAATTCTCATCCAGCTCAAACCCATCCAAAAATGGAAATATTTTAAGGCGAAAAATGAACTTCTCGAAGAGATCGAACACCGTCTTGAAAAACTGCCTGGAGTAAACCTCAACATTACTCAACCTATTGCCCATAACCTGGATGAACTCATCACAGGAGTAAAGGCTCAATTGGCCATAAAAATCTACGGCGAAGATTTTGATATCCTGAAGGATAAATCCATACAGATTAAGGATGTTGTCTCATCCATAAAAGGAGCAGCAGATGTCCAAGTCGAACAGTTCACGGGTCAAAATCACATCCAGATTGGTATCCTGAGAGAGCAAATAGCCCGCTACGGTGTGAATATCAGCGATATTCAGGATACAATTGAAGCCGCTGTGGGAGGGATTACAGTCGGTCAGGTCTACGAGGGTCAGAAAAAATTTGACATCTTTCTCAGGTTTGAGCCCGAATTCAGAAAAGATATTGAGCAAATCGAAAATCTCTTAATCAGCCTTCCCAGCGGAGGTCAAGTCCCGCTTAAACTTCTGGCCTCGATCGAGGAGGCCGTGGGCCCCCGCCTTATAAACAGAGAACATAACAAAAGGTTCATCACCGTCCAATGCAACATCAGGGAAAGGGATATCGGCCGGTTTGTTAATGAGGCTCAGAGAGAAATTGAAAAAAACATCAAGGTCCCCCCCGAATATGCTGTCAAATGGGGTGGGCAATTCGAACTGCAGCAGCGGGCAAATAGAAGGTTGGCACTCATAACCCCTATAACTTTGGCCTTAGTTGCGCTCCTTCTTTTCACTATCTTCTATTCTTTTCAGGAAGTTCTTATTATCCTTATCAATATTCCTTTAGCTCTCACAGGTGGAATCATTGCTTTAAAAATTTCAGGCCTTTATTTAAGCATTCCTGCTTCCATCGGTTTTATCGCTATTTTAGGAATCTCATTAGAAAATGGCCTTGTTCTTATCTCCTATTTCCGCTATAACCTTCTTCAGGGAGCAACAATTAAAGATGCTATCATCAAGGGAGTGAGTTCCAAAATAAGGCCAGTCTTGATGACGACCTTCACGACTATATTTGGAATCATGCCCCTGCTCTTAGCTAGAGGCCCTGGGGCAGAAATTCAAAGACCGCTGGCTACGGTCGTTGTTGGAGGGCTCTTAACTTCAACTTTAGTCACCCTTCTAGTCCTTCCTCTTCTGTATCAAACCCTTAAAAAATCTTCCTCCGCCGTTTAACACTTCCTTCTTAGCGGGATCAAGTCTTGCTTTTTGCCTTTATCCATGCGCATGAAAACGCAATTTTATTTGTGGGGTCAGGCCTTGCCATCGGGAAAAGATATTTTCCTACGTCTTGTCCCTATGGCATTCCGTTGGATAAGGCCTGACCCCGAGGATTGACGGGCGACACAGCTCTTTTTATAAATGGCCAGAGGAACATAGTAATAATAAAGGGGACAGGTCCTCTTTTCTGTATGAAAGAGGACAGTGACTTATCGTGGACAGAAAATTGAAAAAAAAGGAACCTGTCCTCTTTTTTCCATCCCGAAGATAGGAGACAAGGGTGTCGCTTTCTTCCTTGCAATGAAATTTTGATGCGTTTATGTGAGATCTTTAGGACAAGCAAAAAGCAAGACCTGGCCCCATTTATGATCCCATTTAAAAAATATGCTTAGTTCGCTCTCAATATTCTTGAAATTTTACGGATTTGATGTTATCATTATTTTAACGACTTAAAAGTCTCTTAGCCAGCTTAAATCTTGGAGAAGTAAATTATGAACAGAAAGCTTATCAGACCAAACCTATCTGAGATAAAAGAAAAGATGAATCGTGAATCAGCCAAAAAGAAAGCCCATCCCCCTTACGATACTCACGCCGAAAATTATTACTACCTGAAACAGATGAACAAAAAAACTCCAATGGGAGTTGTTTTTGAAGATGGAGAAACGGTTGAAGGATACATTGAATGGTATGATAAAAATTGTATAAAGCTCAACAGAGACAGCGCTCCCAATTTATTAATCTATAAAGACAACATAAAGTATCTCTATAAGCTGAATGATACTAAAGAAGCTAAAGAAAAATCATAAAAAATGAATATTCCCAAGATAGGAGTAACTCTTGGGGATCCAGGGGGAATCGGACCAGAAATCGTCATAAAGGCCTTATCGTCTAAAACTTCCCTTCCCAAGGTTTCATACGTCCTTTTTGGTTCTTCGCTACTCGTAGAGGAAGAAAAACTCGCATTGGGTCTCGAACTGGATATTCAACCTTTTGATAAATCAAGAGAGACAATCTATCCTTCTCTATCTCTTTTAGAAGTCAAAAGCCCTCTAAGAACCATAAAAAAGGGATCTCCTACCAAGGAAAACGGACAGGCATCTTTTCTCTTCTTCAAAAAGGCTTTCGAAGAAGCAAAAAAGGGAACTATACAAGCCTTGGTCACAGCGCCCGTATCAAAACAATCCTGGAAACTAGCAGGACTAAAGTGGCACGGCCATACAGATTTCCTCAGCCAAGCCTATCCTCAGGCGACGATGGCTTTCTGGTCGGAGAGAATAAAGGTAGTCCTGTTTACTCACCATCTACCCTTGAAGGACGCACTAGAAAAAATAAAAAATGAAGATCTTTATGATTTTTTCCTCCGGCTTTACCAGCATACAGAAAAGATCCAGCCTGAGACATTCCAGTTCCTGGTTGCAGGGATGAATCCGCATGCAGGAGAGCGGGGACTTTTTGGATCAGAAGAAGAAGTGGAAATAATGCCTGCTGTAAACCGTGCCAAGAAAGAAGGGATGAGAATCAGCGGCCCTTTTCCACCTGACGTTGTTTTCCGGAAGGCTCTAAACCATTCAGACAAAATCGTCATTGCCCTCTACCATGATCAGGGGCTCATTCCTTTCAAGCTTGAGGCTTTTGAAAAGGGAGTTAATACCACCTTGGGTCTTCCGTTTATTCGCACTTCTCCTGACCATGGTACAGCTTTTGATATCGCTAATAAAAGAGTGGCAAATCCCGAAAGTATGGTAGAGGCGATAAAGTTAGCCTACGAGTTATCGCCGCGCTCTCTTTAGTTCAGCCCGCAGTTCGCGTTCGCGATCCCTCTCTTTGATAGCTTCCTTTTTCTGATAGGCCCTTTTACCCCTGGCAAGGGAAACTTCTATCTTTATTTTTCCTCTATCGTTGATCAGGACCTTTGTCGGAATGAGCGTTAAGCCTTTTTCTATCACTTTTCCTGCTAACCTTTTTATCTCACGCCGGTGGAGTAGAAGTTTTCTTTCCCTTGTAGGATCATGATTGAATATGTTCGCAGCTTCGTAGGGGCTTATGCGACAGCTGATAAGAAAAATTTCACCTGATTTAATTTCAGCATAGCTCTCCTTTAAACTTATCCTGCCTTCCCTAATGGACTTGACTTCGCTCCCCATAAGAGAAATACCTGCTTCAAAGCTCTCCAGTATTTCATAGTTATAATAAGCCTTTTTATTCTTGGCAACGATTTTCATCTGCTTCATCTTCATTTTTTTGTTCTATTATAATTCGGAGTAAGTTTATATGACGCTTGCTCATTTTTTCAACGATGAATCTGTAGCTCTCGTATTTTAAAACCTCCCCTTCTTGGGGTATCTTTCCAAATTCGTAAAGAAAAAAACCGGCTAAAGTCGTATATTCCCTTTTCTCCGGTAGTTTAAGGAGAAGTCTTTGATTAACATCCTTGATAGAAGCTCTTCCTTTGACCACATAGACATTTTCCTCAACTTGGCTAAACCATTCTTCCTTAGGATCGTACTCGTCCTGAATCTCTCCTACTATCTCCTCGATAATATCCTCGAGGGTTACAATACCCTCCATGTTCCCGAATTCATCCACCACAAAAACAAGATGGTTTGCGGTCTCTTGCATCTGAAGCAAAACATTCTCTAAAGAAGCAGGTTCAGGGACAAAAAACGGCTTTCTTATAACTTTTTTTATGTTAAATGCTTTATTATCAATAAGATAAGGAATTACATCTTTCACATGAATAAGCCCCTCTATGTTATCTAAACTTCCTTTATACACTGGAAACCTGGAGAATTCAGCTGAAAGAATTATATCTAATATTTGTTGCATAGAGGATTTCACCTCAATAGCCTTGACTTGAGGGCGCGGAACCATGATTTCTCTGATGGGGCGGGAGCCTATATCAAGAACACCAGAAATCATATTTTTTCGAAACGAAGACATCCCCTTTATCCCCATTGTCAACAGAACTTTTATTTCTTCCGTGCTAAGAGAACGACCTAGGCCTTTTTCCTTTTTCTGAGAGGAAGGAAATATCAAGCGGGAGATGAATGTGAAAGCTTTAACAAAAGGATAAAAGATCAGGATAAAAAACCTGATCGGCTGCACAAACAAAAAAGAAAGCTTTATAGGATTATAAGCAGCATAAATCTTGGGAGTGATTTCTGCGAGAATAAGAATCAAAAAAGTCGTCGCCAAAGTCGCCAATAAAACCGCGTGATTTTTGTTCGGAATCAAAGAGACAAAAATAAATGTCGCAATAGAAGCCGCGGCTACATTGACTAGAGTGTTGCCGATGAGTATAGTTGCCAGAAGGCTATCCACTCTCGCCAACATTCTTTTTACAAATTTTGCCCTCTTCGAGCCCTTCTTTTCTAGATAATCAAGTTTATAAGGATTAACAGCAATAAAAGATGTTTCAGAAGAAGAAAAGAAAGCACTGAGAAGAAGAAACAGAAAAAAAAGAATGAGGGCAGGAAAGAGCATATTTATGAAAATCAGGAATCCAAACGAGGATTTACATCTCTAAAACAGAGAGATAAGGTTTCCATAAGTCTTTGCTCAATCTCTGAGCAAGGGAGGGAGGAAACTTCTGATATTTCTGATACGACAAGCTCTTTTACTTTTTCCATCATTTTTTTCTCGCGGAAAGAAAGGGGTTTGACTAAATTGAGATAATAAAGGCTCTTCAAGACCAAGGCCATATCCAACATCGATCCAGATTTCAGAAGATTGAGATGTTCTTTGTATCTCCCCTTCCAGTTCATCGTGACATCGACATCTCCGTTTCTCATAAATTCAAATATTTTCCTAATAAGCTCAGTAGTGACAGGCTTTCTGATCCCAATCTCTTCAGCATTGGAAGAAGGCACCAGAACTAAAGTATTATTGGAAAGGATTCTCAAATGATAAATCCTGAATTTTTCCCCGTAGTAACTTTCTTCCTGAATATCTTCTATGATACCCAGCCCTTGATTGGGATAAATAACCTTATCTCCAACCTTGAAGGAGTCCATTGTCATGGTATTATAATCAATAATGGCCCTGGAGTCAAATCATTATTGTGCAGAATTAGCATGTCCTTTTCCGTGATAAACGACATAATATCTGAGCAGGCTGGGTGTTTCGAAAACACGCGGGATTTCCCCAGCGAGGAAATCCCGCTCGGATACAGGCTTCGCTCTCCTCTCGGGATCAGACTTTTTCCTCATGTTGATAATCGGGCTGAATTTACCTATGAACATTACTCCATGATAAAGTCTGACCCCAACGGTTTTCTCAATCACCCAGCCTGCTCTCTTCATTCTCGCGGATTTAGAAATGCCTCTTTGTGCGGACTTGACAGATAAAAGCAGGTTTATTAACATACTCCCTCTAAAGTCGAAGGACAGGTATGAAAAGAACTTTCCAACCCAACAAAAGAAAGAGAAAAAAAAATCACGGCTTTTTGGTCCGGATGAGAACTAAAGGAGGCCAGCATATCATCAAGAACCGAAGACAAAAAGGCAGAAAAAGACTCGCTGGCTAATGAACGAAACCCTTAGCCCTCAGGAGAGGATAAGAAATAAAAAAGAATTTTCGCATCTTTACAAAAATGGCAGCCGTTATAGAGGAAAATATTTTAATCTTATCTACGCTTCCAACGACTTGAGTTTCTCCAGAATGGCCGTTGTCATCAGCAAGAAAGTAGGTAGTGCAGTTAGAAGAAATAAAATCAAAAGACAGATGAGAGCGCTTTTCCGAAGGAATAAAAACTTGCTCGAAAGCTCCTTTGACATCTTAATCATCGCTAAAAAGGAAATCCTCGAAGCCTCCTGGCTCATGCTTCAGGAAGACTACTTTGCTGCCCTGAGATCCATCGGTCAAAATAAATAACATCTATGAAAAAAATTGTTTTGTTCTTGATAAGATGTTACCAAGTGCTCATCTCACCGCTGCTTGGCCGTCACTGCCGTTTTTACCCTTCATGCTCTAGCTATGCCTACGAGGCCATAAAAAAGCATGGTTTACTTAAAGGAATATTTTTGGGAGGGAAAAGGCTTCTCAAGTGTCACCCGTTTCACCCAGGAGGAGTCGATCTCATCCCTTAAGAGGTCCATAGATGGAAAAAAGAGTACTACTGGCTATTGTCCTCTCTTTCCTGATTTTGATTCTTTATCAGGCATTTTTCATTAAAAAACAGCCAAAGCCAGAAGTTCCACCAGAAAGTTCAACAGAGATAGAGAAAAAGCCTGGGCAAAAGCCTGCAGAACAAGAGCTCCTTTCTCCTCCAGCAATAACAGAGGAAAGAGAACCAGCAGAAGAAGAAAGAGCCCTTCAGCCAATCTCAGCCCAGACTGAAGAAGAAATCCTGATCGATACTTCTCTATATCAAGCTGTATGGAGTAACAGGGGAGGGGTGCTAAAGAGTTGGAAGCTTAAAAAACATACGGATGAGAATAAAGAAGACTTGAACCTTGTTTCTCTCCGATCGGCAGAGCTTGATAGATATCCTTTTTCCCTGAGAACAGATGATTCTTCCTTCGATAGCACTATCAACACTGCCCTCTTCGAATTCTCAAACCTCAAGATAGAATTGGAAGGCGGCCGGACAGGTGAACTCCGCCTTCAGTATGGAGATGATAAAGGGACCCGCGTGGAGAAAATCCTGACTTTCCAGGATGGAAAATATGATTTTGATGTGATAATCAATGTTTGGAAATACGGACAAGAAATCGAGTTCCATGCTCTTTGGGGCCCGGGCATTGGCAACCCCTCTCCAAAAGAGCAAAGAAGCCGATTCGGAGGGGCAAGAGGCATGGCTGTTTTTCCACCGCCAGCTCGCCCCAAAAAAGACCGTTTAGAAGAAAGAAAATTCAAACAAATAAAGCAATGGGAAGATTTGACCGCGAAGAAACATAATGACTTTTATTTCGTCCAATGGGCCGCCTATGAAGATAATTACTTCACAGCACTTTTCCTCACTTCTCCTGAAAAAGCAAGCGCGTCCTTCTTGAGAGAAGGGCCAGAAGAAAATCCTTACTTTTTTATCTCTGTGAGCTTCCCCCAAAAGGTTTATATTGGACCTAAGGATTTCGATATTCTAAGTGAGTTCGGCTACGAAGCGAAAAGATTAATAAGGTTCGGATTTTTTGGGTTTATTTCTGAAATCCTCCTCAGAGCCAGCAAAGCTACCCATAAACTTATCCCTAACTGGGGCGTTTCTATCATCATCCTCACTCTTATTATCAAAATCCTCTTTTTCCCCTTAACCTACAGCAGCATGCGCTCCATGTCCAAAATGCAGGAACTCCAGCCCAAGATTAAAGCTCTGAGAGCCAAATACAAAAAGGCCAAACAAGACATCGCCCAGCGCCGCAAAATGAACGAAGAAATCATGAAACTCTACAAGCAGCACGGTATCAATCCTGCTGGAGGCTGCTTGCCCCTGCTCATCCAAATCCCCGTCTTCTGGGGATTTTTCCGGCTTCTGGTCGTAGCGATTGAATTCAGGCACAGTCCCTTCATTTTTTGGATAAAAGACCTTTCCGTAAAGGATCCATTCTATGTTACTCCAATCCTTATGGGCATTACTCAATTCATAAGCCAGAAAATGACTCCCACATCTGCTGACCCCACTCAGGCAAGGATGATGCTCCTCATGCCTGTTATCATGACTATCTTTTTTATGCAATTTCAAAGCGGGCTCGTCCTTTACTGGCTAACCAACAATGTCCTCCAAATCGGCCAGCAGTACATCATGAACCGCTTGAGGCAAAAGAAAAAGAGAGAATCTCATGGCAAAAGAAGAAAAAAATAATCAAGAAAAAGAGTTCAAAGGAAAAAATTTAGATGAGGTCATTGGCCACGCCGAGCATGTTCTCAAGCTTCCCCGGAGTAAGATAAACTATGAAATTGTTACAGAAAAAACTAAGCTCTTCGGAATCAAGAGCAAAGAGATTGTAATCCGCGCCTGGCCTCGGGAAGAACCACAGGAAAATCCCGTGGCTCAATTTCTCGATAAGATCCTGTCTCGCCTACCCCTTGAAATAAATTACCAGATAAAAAGAAAAAACGACATGATCTATCTCATTTTTGAAGGAGAAGACAAAAACTTTCTCCTGCGGAAAGATGGGTCACTTCTCCAAGCCTTTCAGCACATACTTAACAAAATCTCTCCCCAAAAAGTTCAAGCCGACTGCGAATTTTTTAGAAAAAGGAAAGAAAAGCAGCTAAGGGAGTATGCTCAGCATATTGCTCATCATGTTCACGAAACAGGCAAGGATGAAATCCTGGATATGATGAATCCTTATGAAAGAAGAATCGTGCATATAGCTGTGAATCAAGTTTCAGGAACTAGGACTGAAAGTATTGGCAATGGATTTCTGAAACGAATCAAGATTTTCCCCGTAAAGAGCGAAGCTAAATAAAGGGGACAGGCTACTTTTTCTGATGTTGGGGTCAGGCTTTATCCAGTAAAATGGTATTAGCGCGGGAGGAAGGAACATATCTTTTCCCAATGGCAAGACCTAATCCCACATAATAAAAGAAAAAGTAGCCTGTCCCCTTTTTTTGCTTTCAGAAAATGGGGCCTGGCCCCATTTTTCTGGCCCCATTTTTCCTCACTTTACGTTTTGCGCTTCACGATTTATTATATATAAGCCATGCTTGAAGATACGATCATTGCCATCTCCACTCCTCTGGGCTACGGTGGTCTGGGCATTGTCCGTCTCAGCGGAAAAAAATCCTTGCCCATAGCAAAAAAAATGTTCAAACCGAAGAAAAGCAAGGCACAAATCCCTCCTCGTCAGCCCATTTTGGGAAACCTGTATCATTTTGAACAAAAGGAATTCTTCGAAGAAGCTTATCTGACTTATCTCCCTTCGCCACACACTTATACCAGGGAAGATGTGGTGGAAATCAGCTGTCATGGAAGTCCTGTAATTCTTGAGGAAGTTGTTCGCCTCGGCATAAAAGCCGGAGCCAGGCACGCAAAACCCGGAGAGTTCACTCTTCGGGCTTTTCTTAGCGGAAGAATCGACATTCTCCAGGCTGAAGCCATAAACGACATCATCCAAGCCCCGTCATATAAACAGGTAAAAATATCCTTTAGCCAGCTCGAAGGAAGCCTCTCCCAAAAAATTGCCTCTCTTCGGAGCCAGATTATCCTTCTTCTCTCTCAAGTCGAAGCCAGCATTGAATTCCCGGAAGAGGGGCTGCGAATCTCAGCAAAGCAGATATCAAAAAAAATGGAAAAGGCTATTCATGACTTAAAAAAGCTCGTAGAAAGCTATGATCTGGGAAAAACACTTTCCGAAGGCCTGACATTAGCCATCACAGGAAGAAAAAACGTGGGCAAATCTACTCTATTTAATTCACTTCTCCAAAAGGAAAGGGCAATTGTCACACCTTATCCTGGGACAACAAGAGATTATCTGTGCGATAAATTAAATGTAAATAGTTCAATTTTCACCCTGATCGACATGGCTGGATTGGGTAGTCCCCTCCATCTGGCAGAGAAAGAAGGGATCAAAAGAGGAAAAATACTTGCATCTCAGGCTGATGGAGTACTCCTTATGCTTGATGCTTCTCAGGGCGAAAGTACTGAAGATTTTAAGCTTATCGAAAAATTTAAAAACAAGAAGACCATCCTCCTTTTTAATAAAATTGATCTTCCTCAAAAAATAAACAAAAAGAATGTAAAAAGCCGAGCAGAATCCCTGCCTGCGCTCGAAATATCAGCCTTAAAAGGAACAAACTTAGAGAAGCTAAAAGAGACGATCTATGAGTTTTTTGTCCCCCAGCAGAAACAGGCAGAAGAGGTTATTCTTCATTTGCGGCAAAAGCTCCTGCTTGAAGATATACTGGACTGTCTGATTGACGGCCTCCGCCTCCTTAAAGAAGGCCATTCCGAAGAAATCTATGCTGAAGAAATCCGCAAGACAATCCCTTTAATCGGCCAGCTTACCGGAGAAATTCGCACGGATGATATCATCGAGAATATATTCAGCAGGTTCTGTGTAGGAAAATAAGGCAAAAAATGAATTTTGTGGATGAATATGACGTAATTGTGGTCGGCGCCGGTCACGCAGGATGTGAAGCCGCATACGCAGCCTCCACCATGGGCCTTGAGACATGTCTTATCACCATCCATCTCGAAACAATCGCACAGATGTCGTGTAATCCTGCCATAGGAGGACTGGCCAAGGGGCATTTGGTTCGCGAAATAGACGCCCTGGGCGGTATCATGGGCCTCCTCGCTGATGAGACAGGGATACAATTCAGACTCCTGAATAGAAGCCGGGGTGGAGCAGTCCAAGCACCAAGGGCGCAGTCTGATAAGGCTCTTTACAGGCTGACCATGAAAAACTGGTTGGAAAAAGTCCCGAATTTAACGCTCTTCCAAGGAGTTGTCACTGAAATTCTTATAAAAGATAAGAAAGTGCAGGGTGTTAAGACCTTGGAAGGGAACAGGCTGTTGTCAAAAGCCGTTATCTTGACCCCAGGAACATTCTTGAACGGCCTCATCCACATCGGTCTACACAGCTATTCCGCAGGAAGAGCTAACGAGCCGGCTTCACATGAACTAAGCGAAAATTTAAAACAATTAGGGCTGAAATCCTTTCGCTTGAAAACGGGCACACCGATGAGGCTTCATGAACAAACCATAGACTGGAGCCGATTTACCGCTCAACCCGGAGATAAAAAACCTGTTCCATTTTCCTTTCGTACTCAAAAAGACCTAAAAAACCAAATCCTCTGCCATATTGGATATACGAATCAAAAAACCCATGAAGTTATCAAAAAGAATCTGGATAAATCTCCTCTGTACAGTGGGAAAATCACAGGTGTGGGGCCGCGTTATTGCCCCTCAATAGAGGACAAAGTTGTCAAATTTCCCCATCATCAAAGACATCAATTTTTTCTTGAGCCTGAAGGCTTAGAAACAGCCGAAATCTACGTTAACGGCATCTCCTCCAGTCTTCCTCTTGAAGCCCAGATGGAAATCCTGAAAAGTATCCCTGGCTTGGATCAGGCAAAGATATTGAGGCCAGCTTACGGCATTGAATACGATGCAGTTGCTCCTACCCAGCTAAACCACTCTCTTGAAGCAAAAAATATTAAAAATTTGTTCTTAGCCGGCCAGATCAACGGAACCTCTGGGTACGAAGAAGCAGCTGCCCAGGGCTTGATGGCCGGCATAAATGCTTCTTTAAGGATTAAAGGGAGGAAGCATTTCATCCTTGGGAGGAATGAGGCGTATATAGGGGTGCTCATCGACGATCTCATCTCTAAAGGAGTTGAGGAGCCTTATCGTCTTTTTACATCGCGTGCTGAATACAGGCTCCTCCTTCGGATTGATAACGCAGACAAAAGGTTGACTCAGTACGGATACAAATATGGGCTCATTAATGAAAAAGATTATGAAGCTTACCAAAAAAAACAGGAGAGGATAGAAAAAGCCATGCATTTTCTCCAGAAAGAAAGAATAATAGCAGATAATAAAGAAAAACTTAGGCTGAAGGACCTTCTAAAAAAACCTGAAGTGAAATTCAAAAATGTGGTAGAATATAAAAAATTCAACGGGTTCTTAACTGATGAAGAAATACGACATGTCGAGTCAGAGGTAAAATACGAGGGCTATTTAAAAAAACAAGAGAAAGAGATTGCCAGAATTAAAAAAATTGAGGGAGAGAAAATCCCAGAAAATACAAACTTCAGAAAAATACCTGGTTTGACCAGGGAAGTGATGGAAAAATTGGAAGAAATTCGACCTCAAACGATAGGGGAGGCAAAAAAGATCCCTGGAATAACCCCGGCAGCCGCCATGAACCTGCATATCTACTTAGGCATTCAAAAGAGAAAATCAGAAAAAGGGGAAATGTTCCACGTGAAACATTAGATAGCGATGAGCAAAATTATAGCCATAGCCAACCAAAAGGGCGGAGTGGGAAAAACAACAACTGCGATTAACCTTGCCGCTTCTTTGGCTTTAAAAAAGAAGAAAGTTCTGGTTGTGGACTTTGATCCTCAGGGAATGGCCACCACAGGCCTTGGGAAGAAAAAAGAGAAAAAAAAGGGGATTTACCAGGCTCTGATGAACGGACAGGACATAATGGATAATATCGAATCCACCCAACTCGATAACCTTTATATATGTCCTTGTTCCCCTGAACTGGCAGGAGTAGAGGCAGAACTTTTTTCCATAGAGGCGAAAGAAAGGAGGCTGCAGGAAGCCTTAAATAAAACAAAGAAATACTTTGATTTTATTCTAATTGATTGCCCTCCTTCGCTGAGCTTCTTGACTATTAATGCTTTAACAGCTTCTGACTCAGTCCTTATTCCTATACAGTGCGAATTTTTCTGTATGGAGGGCATCCCAGATCTCCTTCGCATCTATGACGAGGTACGTACTCATTTGAACCCCTCTCTTTCCATCGAAGGAATTCTCTTGACTATGTTCGACGAACGAACTAACCTCTCTAAACAGGTAGCGGCAGAGGTCAAACGTTCTCTAAAGGGTATCATATTCGAGGTCATTATTCCTCGAACAGTAAGGCTGGCCGAAGCGCCTAGTTTTGGCAAACCGATTCAGCTCTATGATAAAAAATCAAAAGGAGCCGAGGCCTATCTCAATTTAGCGCGGGAGATACTGCAGACATGAAAAGGAAAGCTTTAGGAAAGGGATTAAAGGCATTCATCCCTGAAGAATATGGCATACTAAAAGAAGAAAGATATGCTGATTTAGAAATTGAACAACTCAAGCCGAATCCTCTTCAACCGAGGCTGAAATTTGACAAAGAGTCTATTGACGAGCTAGCTCGCTCAATAAAAGAATCCGGAGTTCTCCAGCCAGTTATCGTTGTTTCTGAAGGAAATTATTACAGAATTGTTGTTGGGGAAAGAAGGTGGCGTGCGGCCCAAAAAATCGGCCTGCGAAAAATTCCATCTCTTATCCGCTCCATGCCCAAGGTGCAGCAGCTCGAGACCTCCCTCGTGGAAAACCTGCAAAGGGAAGATCTCAATCCTTTGGAAATAGCCTTGGCCTATCAGAAATTAGCTCAGGAGCTGGACTATACTCAACAGGAAATCGCTGAAAAAGTCGGAAAAGACAGGACCTCTGTAGCCAATTATCTGCGTCTCCTCAACCTTCCCAAGGAAATCCAAGATAATCTGGCAGAAGGTAAGATTTCTATGGGACACGCCAGAGCCTTGATCGCTCTTGAGGATCCCAAGCTCCAAATTTCTGTTTCACGTCAAATCATTCAAAAACATCTTTCTGTCCGGGATGTCGAAAAGATGGTTCACAAACTCAAGCACCCTGTACCCAGCCAAAAAAGACACATGCCTGATCCTGACCTTAAGGCTCTTCAAGAAGAATTGGTCAAGCTGTTGGCAACGAAAGTTTCAATCTCGGGAAGCCAGAAAAAAGGGCATATCAAAATCTATTATTTCTCTACTGAAGATTTAAACAGGGTTTATGAAAAAATCAAGGAGTGAACCATGGAAGAAAGGACAATAGATGAAAATAAGCTATCTGGTTTTTTCGATAAAGACACTGAAATTAAAGGCGATTTAGTTTTTGAAGGTTCTTTCCGGATTGATGGACGTTTCATAGGAAAAATAGACTCTAATTCTGTACTTATCGTCGGGGATAATGGAAAAGTCGAAGCAGACATTAAAATTGGCAATATTATCATAAACGGCGAGGTCAAGGGTACCATCCAAGCCAAGGAAAAGGTCGAAATAAATGCAAGCGGAAGTGTAATCGGTACAATCATGACTCCCAAATTAACGGTGGAAGAAGGGGCTTATCTTGATGCAAACTGCCAGATAACAAATCAAGTTTCTACGACGGATGAAGAAAAAGCCGAAGAAGTTATCCAATCATTACCTGAGAAAAAACCTGATTCGGGATATCAAAGTTGAAACTGGCTACAGGCATCATCCCCGCTCGTTATCAATCTCAGCGATTCCCTGGAAAGCCCTTGGCTCTCATCCAGGGAAAGCCGATGATCCAAAGAGTGTACGAGCGAGCAAAAGAAGCAAACTTTCTCGATCGTCTCATCATAGCCACTGATAATGAGGAAATTGTAGAGGCCGCTGAAGATTTTGGAGCAGAAGTCCAAATGACCTCTCGCTTGCATAATTCCGGAACTGAACGAGTTGCTGAAGTAGCCAAGGAGATAAAAACTTCAATTGTCATCAATATTCAGGGAGATGAACCTCTCCTTAGAGGAGAGATGATAGACGACCTGGTGGAAGCTTTGCAGGATAAAGCCATCCCCATGGCTACTCTTGTGGCCAGAGAGAAGAATATGGACCTCCTTTATGATAACAACGTTACTAAGGTTGCTGTGGATAGGGAAGGCTTTGCCCTTAATTTCTCTCGTTCTCCTCTACCTCTTGAAGACCCAGGCTATTTCCTGCTGCACATAGGAATCTATGGCTACCAAAAAGAGTTTCTTCTTGCTTTATGCAAGATGCCGCCATCTAAGTTAGAAAAATCAGAAAATCTGGAGCAACTTAGAGCTGTAGAGAATGGCTACAAAATAAGAGTTATCGAAACTCCATTTTCTACCTTGAGTGTTGACTCTCCTCAGGATATAATCAGGGTTGAAAAATCTTTGGACCAAGAAGCAAATGGTTAAGTTTATCTTCATCACAGGAGGAGTCTTATCCACCCTGGGCAAAGGAATTGCCGCAGCTTCTATCGGGAGGTTACTGGAAAGTCACGGCTACAGAATAACTATCCAAAAATTCGATCCTTATCTTAACGTGGATCCAGGCACGATGAATCCCTTCCAACATGGAGAAGTGTATGTCACAGATGACGGAGCTGAAACAGACCTTGACCTGGGGCATTATGAACGGTTCACCTCTACAAAAACGACCAAAGCTCATAACTGGACAGCCGGAAAGATTTACGAGTCTATCATAAGAAAAGAACGCAAGGGAGAATACCTCGGCCAAACAGTTCAGGTTATTCCTCATGTTACTGATGCGATAAAAGACGCTTTTTACGCTGCAGCTGACGAAAACGATATAGTTATCGTTGAAATCGGCGGCACCGTCGGAGACATTGAAAGTCAGCCTTTCCTTGAAGCAATAAGACAGATGAGGCTTTCTTTGGGGGCTGAGAATACACTTTTTATGCATCTGACATTGGTCCCTTTTATCAAGACATCTGGAGAACTGAAAACAAAGCCAACTCAGCACAGCGTGCGCGAGCTACAAGCCGTAGGAATTCAGCCTGACATTATTCTCTGCCGGACGGATAGATTTCTTAATAAAGACATAAAGGCTAAAATTTCCCTGTTTACTAACGTGCCCTTAGAAGCTGTTATCACTGCCAAAGATGTGGATAATATTTATGAAGTGCCCCTTGTATTGGCCCAAGAAGCACTGGATAATATTATTCTTAAACAGTTCAATCTTAACCAGAAGAAAAGGCGGCTGGGGCTCTGGAAAGCCCTTGTTGAAAGCATGAAAAACCCCAGAGATGAAGTTGATATTGCCCTCGTGGGTAAGTATGCTGAGCTTCATGATTCCTATTTTAGCCTAAAGCAGGCTTTAGATCATGGAGGCATCGCTCACCAGCTTAAAGTCAACATATCTTGGATAGAGGCAGAGGATTTAGAAAAGAGAAAAGCCAATAAAATCTTGGCAGGTGCTGACGGGATTCTGGTTCCAGGTGGCTTCGGCGTTAGAGGAATCGAAGGCAAAATCAAAGCTGTTACCTATGCTCGGGAGAATAAGGTTCCCTTTTTCGGCATCTGTTTAGGCATGCAATCCGCAACCATCGAGTTCGCCCGAAATATCGCCTCGCTAGACAGCGCTAACAGCACAGAATTTAATCCCAAGACTCCTCATAAAATCTTCTTTAAATTGCGGGATTTGAAAGGAATAAAAGACCTGGGAGGCACTATGAGGTTGGGCAAGTTCCTCTGTCGCCTTGAAAAAGGATCGTTTGCTGAGAAAGCATATGGCAAATTGAACATTTATGAACGCCACCGTCATCGGTATGAGTTCAATCCTGATTACGAAGAAATCTTAGCCAAGGCGGGTCTTTTCATATCAGGAAAAAACCCAGATCATAATTTGGTAGAAATTATTGAGATCAAAAAGCATCCTTGGTTTCTAGGATGCCAGTTTCATCCTGAGTTTAAATCTAAGCCCTTGAAGCCTCATCCTCTTTTCAAAGCTTTTATTGGAGCAAGTTATGCCTATCGTTCCCAAAGAAATACTCATAAACGAAAAAGTTAAAATTGGAGGAGCCAATCCCTTTTTCCTGATTGGTGGTCCTTGTGTGATTGAAAATCAAGACCATGCTTTTTTTATGGCAAAAGAAATAAAAAAAATATGCGAAAATCTCAAAATTTCATTTATTTTTAAGGCCTCCTACGACAAAGCAAACCGCTCCTCAATATCTTCCTATAGAGGACCTGGTGTGGAACGGGGATTGGAAATCCTGCGCACCATAAAAGATGAGCTTCACGTTCCTGTCCTCTCCGATGTTCACGAAACAGATCAGGTCAAGAAGGCCGCCCAGGTGCTGGATGTTATCCAAATTCCGGCTTTGCTCTCCCGTCAGACAGATTTAATCGTCGAAGCATCTAAAACTCAAAAACCCCTTAACCTCAAAAAAGGACAGTTTTTATCTCCTCATGAAATGAAAAATGCAGTGGAAAAAGCCCTCAGCCAGGGAAATGAAAAATTAATCATCACTGAACGAGGAACCTTTTTCGGTTATAATAATTTAGTTTTCGACATCCGTTCCATTCCAATCATGAAGAAATGGGGATTTCCCGTTGTCATAGATGCTTCCCATAGCGTTCAAAAGCCTGGCGCCGAGGGAAGTTCCTCAGGAGGAGAGGCTGAATTTATCCCCTACAAAGCAAAGGCAGGCGTGAGCGTTGGTGCGGATGGAGTTTTTCTTGAAATCCACGATAATCCTTCCCGAGCTCTTTCAGACAAATATAACTCATTGATATTAAAAGACTTACATAATCTTCTTGCTTCCCTTCTTCGACTAAAGCAAGCAATAGATATGAATAATAATCACTCATAAGGAATGATAAAAGCTATGAAAAAAAATGATATCATTCGAACCGGTAAATATGTGCTGGAAACAGAGGCAAAGGCAGTTGAAACCTTGGCTTCCGGACTTGATGAAAGTTTTGTAGAGGCAGTTGAGCTTCTTTTCCAGACAAAATCTCGAGTAATAGTTACTGGCATGGGAAAATCAGGTCATGTAGGCCGGAAAATCGCCGCCACCTTGGCCAGCTGCGGTACTCCAGCCATTTTTATCCACCCGGCTGAAGCTGGACACGGAGACCTCGGTATGATCCTCAAAGAAGATATTCTCATAGCTATCTCTTACAGCGGAGAAACGAGAGAGCTTGTTGATCTCCTGGATTTCGTGAAAAGGACTGGAATAAAACTGATCAGCATCACAGGCAATAAAAATTCAAAATTGGCCAAATACAGCGATATCGTACTGGAGGCGAAGGTCGAAAGGGAGGCGGAACCCAACAGCATGATCCCCACAGCAAGCTCTACCGCAGCCCTGGCGATGGGGGATGCACTCGCTATCGCCTTGATGAAGAAGAAGGGATTCGGAGCAAAAGATTTCGCCTTTGTTCACCCCAGAGGTGAAGCCCGAAAAAAGCTTCTCAAGATTAAAAGTCTAATGCACAAAGGAAAAGAGATCGCTCGCGTGTCTCAAAAGACTCCGATGAATGCGGTCCTTGAGGAAATGACCAAGAAAAAATTAGGAATGACATGTGTAATCGACAATAAGGAAAAGCTTTTGGGGATTATAACAGACGGCGATCTAAGACGGCTGATACAAAAATTCAGAAAAAATTTGCTGCAAAAAACCGCTGAAGATTGCATGACTCCAAATCCAATAACGATCGACAAAGATGATTTGGCCACCAAGGGCTTAAACCTCATGGAAGAAAACAAGATCACTTCCTTAATCATCAAGAATAAAAAAGGGGAAATTGAGGGAATCATCCACCTCCATGATTTATGGCGAACAGAGATGTTCTAATGAAAGAAAAAGAGCGAGCCCGTAAAATAAAAATGATCATCATGGATGTCGACGGCACCCTTACTGACGGAAGCCTCCTTCTGCTTCCTGATGGCGAAGAACTCAAATCATATAATGTCAAGGACGGCACGGGAGTTTTGCTAGCTCGCATAGCGGGGCTGAAGACAGGTATCATAACCGGAAAAATATCAAGTTCTCTGAAAAAAAGAGCTGAAAAGCTGAAAATCATGGAAGTCTATGAGGGAGTTCTTGATAAAAAAAGGGTTCTAATGGAAATACTCGAAAAAAACAAGCTCAATCCGGAGCAAGTTGCCTACATCGGCGATGACGTGGGAGACCTTGAGGTCATCAAATCTGTAGGGCTGGCCGGCGCCGTAGCAGATGCACACCCAGAGATAAAGAAACACAGTCATTTTATCTGCAGCAATTTTGGGGGGAAAGGAGCAGTACGGGAATTTATCGAATTCATTCTTGAAGCCCAGAATAAATGGCCAAACGTCGAAGCCAGCCTTAAAGATTTTGTAAAGCTGAAGGAAAGAATCTAAAACTAAAAATATGACAAGCTAGGCAATAACCAGTTGGAGTTTTCCTGGTCAGCTGGAGGATAAGGTGAAAATAAAACCAGAGATTTTCAGAGAGTACGATATAAGAGGGGTAGTCGATCAAGACCTGACACAAGATACCGTTGAATTACTAGGAAAGGGAATAGGCACCTATTTTCGCCAGCATAAAAGAAAAGAAGTAGCCCTGGGAAGAGACTGCCGACTCAGTTCTCCATCGTTTTCTAAGGCTTTATCCAGGGGCCTTCTCTCAACAGGATGCGAGATCGTAGATCTCGGCGTCATCCCGACTCCCGTCCTTTATTTCGCCATTTATCACAAAAAGATGGAGGCGGGAGTGATGCTCACCGGCTCCCACAATCCCCCTGAATATAACGGCTTCAAAATAATGGTTGGAGAAGAAACACTCTACGGAGAAGCCATCCAAAACATATTCACCATCATTCAAGACAACGATTTTATAAAAGAGGAAAGCACCTCCAGGAGAACTTATGATATTGTTTCTGAATACAAAAATTATATTGAGAAAAACATTAGACTAGAAAAAAAACTGAAAGTCGTCGTAGATGCTGGAAACGGAACTGCAGGAGTTATAGCTTGCCCCATTTTCAAAAAGTTGGGATGTGATGTTGTTGAACTCTACTGTGAGATGGACGGCAACTTTCCTAACCACCATCCTGACCCAACACTTCCTAAAGCCCTCCAAGACCTCATCAAACAAGTCATCACATCAAAAGCACATTTGGGTGTAGCTTATGATGGAGATGGAGACAGGATTGGAGTCATTGACGATGAGGGGCACATCATCTGGGGCGACCTCCTCATGGTCCTCTTCTCGCAGGATATACTTTCGCGAAATCCAGGAGCTCCTATTATCTCTGAAGTGAAAGCCTCTAAAGTTTTTTACGAAGAAATTAAAAAATTAGGCGGCAGACCTATCATGTGGAAAACCGGTCATTCCTTAATCAAGAAAAAAATAAAGGAAGAAAAAGCTCTTCTGGCTGGGGAGATGAGCGGCCACATCTTCTTCGCAGACAGATACTTTGGTTTTGATGACGCCATCTATTCTTCAGCGCGCCTGCTGGAACTCCTCTCCAGGTCAGAAAAAAAGCTCTCCCAGATGCTCTCTGAACTGCCCAAAACCTACCATACTCCGGAAATCAGAGTTTACGCCTCAGATGAGGTGAAATTCAAAATAGTCGAAGAAGTAAAAAAAGAGCTTTCTCAAACCTACCCCATCATCGATATAGACGGTGTCAGGGCAATTTTTCCTGAAGGATGGGGCCTGGTTCGGGCCTCAAACACTCAAGAAGTCCTGGTTCTCCGTTTTGAAGGCAATACAGAAGAAGCCCTCAAGGCCATAGAAAAAGAAGTAAAAGGTGTTGTTGAGAATGCCATAAAAAGGTTAGAGCGTTCTTGAGCTTATGCGAGAGGCCCTTCTCAGGAATCCTTCAGGGCTTAATAAATTTCACCTATTATTATTGCGGGCGCTGCAGCTCTTATTTTATCCTTTATCCCATAGAATGAATAATTTAACTGCTTTTTTTAAAGGAGATTAAAATGGATATTCGAGCAGTTATAATGGCCGGGGGTGCCGGCACTCGATTCTGGCCCTTGAGCAGAAAGAAAAAGCCGAAGCAGTTTCTTCCAATTGTCAGCGAAAAAACAATGATCGAAGAAACAGTCCATCGTCTTTTGGCAAAGGTCCCCTCTAACAATATCTACACTATTGCTAACTTTGAGCAGACTCAAGTTATAAGAAATCTCCTTCCAGATCTTCCTGAAGTGAATCTTCTCGTAGAACCTCAGGGAAGAAACACAGCTCCTTCTTTGATGCTGGCCACAGCCTGGATTTATCTCCAAAATCCCAAGGCAGTGCTGGCTGCCTTGCCCGCTGACCATCTCATAAAGGACGCTCCTTTTTTTCTGAAAAAGCTCGAAGCCGGGGCCACAGCAGCCGCTAAAGGAGAAAACCTCATCACTTTTGGAATTCCTCCCTCATATCCGGAAACTGGCTACGGCTATATCCGATTTTCCCCCGAAAAACCTCTCCAATTCCAGGATGAGCCCTTTTTTCTCGTCCAGGAATTCAAGGAAAAACCTGAATACGAGCAAGCCAAGAATTTTTTAGAACAGGGAAACTATTTCTGGAACTCAGGAATGTTTCTTTGGCGGGCAGATATTTTCGTTCAAAAGCTTGAAAAACACGCACCTTCCATGTTTATTTACTGGCAAAAGATTCTTGATGCTTTAAGAAACAAGGACGAGGCGCGGATCGCTTCAATCTTTGATGAGATTCCTTCAATATCCATAGACTGTGCTCTGATGGAAAAAGCAGAGGGAGTGTTGATGGGCAAAGGAACTTTTGGCTGGTCTGATGTGGGAGCTTGGTCCTCATTAGCGGACATATGGCCTCGAGACAAAGAGAGAAATGCCCTGCGAGGAGAAAGCATTATTCTGGATTCACAAAACTGCCTACTGTATAATCCCCACAAATTAACAGCCCTTATAGGAGTAAAAGATATCATTGTGGTGGATACGGAAGATGCCCTTCTCATCACAAAAAAGAACATGGATCAGAAAGTGAAAGACGTAGTCGAGGAAATTAGACAAAAAGGCAAAGCTGAATATTTATAAAAAGCGCCCTCGCCATGTTAGATTTAACAAAGAATGAGACCAAGCTCGAAAGAGCGGTAGAACAGGTCAGGAAGCGCAAAATCATTATCCCCACCTTCAAACAGATGAAAAATCCAAAACTAATTCCAAGAAAGATAAAAGAAAAACTTAAAGGGATCGCTCTAGGCGGTATAAATCCTTACAACCTGTTCAGAATTACCTGGAAGAATGAGCCAGTTCCCAAAGGAGGACTCTTCGGGGATGTCAACTACATGGAGATTCCGAGAGAATTGACAGGCGTGGAAGCCCGAATTATTGCTCTGGTCGGTAAATGGTTCCCTACTGGCTCTCATAAGGTCGGAGCTACCTTTGGATGCCTGGTTCCGAGACTTGCAACAGGACAATTTGATCCCACCTATTAAAAAGCAGTCTGGCCATCTACCGGGAATTACTGTCGCGGTGGCGCATACGTCGCCACTCTCCTCGGATGTAATTCTATCGCGATTCTGCCCGAGGAAATGAGCAAAGAACGCTTTGAGTGGCTTTCGTCTGTAGCAGGTGAGGTGATCAAAATCCCTGGTTGCGAGAGCAACGTCAAAGAAATTTTTGATAAATGTTGGGAGCTTCGTAAAAAAAGAGAAGATATCGTGGTTTTCAACCAGTTTGACGAATTCGGCAACTATCTCTGGCACTATGCTGTCACAGGAAAAGCAGCATTGGAGGTGCTCAGAAAGGCAATGTCCGCTAAAGATCGTTTCACGGGCCTTATCGCGTCTTCTGGCTCCGCAGGAACAATATCAGGTTGCGGAGATTACCTTAAGGAAAACTTCCCTGAAAGCAAAATCGCCGTTGGAGAAGCAGTTCAGTGTCCCACACTCCTTCTCAATGGTTTTGGGGGCCATCGAATCGAGGGAATCGGAGACAAACACGTGCCCTGGATTCATAACGTCCGTAATACTGATATGGTCATAGCCGTAGATGACAACGATTGCCTCAATTTGATCAGACTTTGCAACGAACCTCCTGGAAAAGCTTTTCTAAAGAAACAGGGTCTATCCGAAAGCGCAATCAACGACCTCTCTCTTATGGGAATTTCAAGCGCTGCCAATTTATTGGCTGCCATAAAATTCTCCAAGTACTTTGAACTCACCTCTAGAGACTTGATCCTAACGGTTTTCACAGATTCCATGGACCTATATGAAAGCCGTCTGGAAGAACTTCGGGCACAATACGGAAAATACTCCGAGCTGGAGGCTGTAAAAGACTACAACCGCTCTCTCTTGGCTTTAAACATTGATCATATTCTCGAACTCAATTACTACGATAGGAAACGGATTCACAGCCTCAAATACTTTACCTGGATAGAGCAGCAGGGACGAAATGTGAATGAATTGAATGCCCAGTGGTATGATTATCCTGATTACTGGAAGAACATTCAATCAAGAGAAGACAACATAGACAAGTTGATAGGGGAATTCAACGAAAAAACAGGGCTCCTCTGAAAAGATACTCTTCAGCTTCTCTAATACCGTTATTAAACAATCATGGATCCGAAGATTACCCCCCTTTTCTGCTTCTCGTTTGACAACAAATCTATGCTCTGTTATAAGCTTCTCTTTAGAAAATAAAAACGGGAATTTGAGACAATAAAGAACATGATATGCTTTTTGTCCTGATAAAGGCGCCATGAATGGGAATTGAATATTCGATCAAAGCCTGCCAGATGTTAGGGGAGCACTTCCGAAGTCAAAAGATTTTTCGTCCTCAGTTCATCAAGCGCTACGATCCTGGCGCTGAGCTTTCTTATGAAATAAAAGGCGTGGCTCCGGCACGGACAGGCCGGATTAAGTTAGAAGTGGAAAAGTTTGTCGGAGGCGGATATGCTGGCCAGGTCTACAAGGTAAAGGCTTTATCCGTTGAAGCTCCTGAAGGGCCGCTTGAAGGCCTTGATGTGGGTCATTCCTATGCCATGAAAATTTTCATCACGCCCACAGGCTTGGCAAAATTGTTCCGCAACTTCATCTATGCTATTGCCTTTCAAGGACCATTTTCGTTCCATGTCAATCCTGCTGCGGTCAGGGCAGGCGCATTATGGCAGAAGTTTATACGGCGTGGGGCAAGGATCAGAATCGGCTCTGAAGAGGCGGTCGTAGACATATTGGCCACCTTCCTTGATTCGGCACTCGGGAGCTGCGGAGAAATCAGTGAGTGGGTAGAAGGGCGAATGTGGAGGTTCGAAGCTGATGACAATCTGGATGCCAGGCTGAGATGGAAAGTCGGAGATCCAGACGGCGAGCTGGGTTCTATTGAGTATCGCGCTAAACGAACCTTCTTAAAACGCCTTGTGCAACTGATGCATGAAATGGGAGCTTTTGAGCTCGCCCGTCAGTACGAATGGTGGACCTGCAAGAGCCAACCCAATGCCCTCAAGCGGATCGCCAGTGATCCTGATCCTGCTGAAGGGTATGTCGCTGTAGATTTCCGGGCAGGTTTAGCTCTTCTCCCTTTTATTCCGATGAGTCCGGCCGATTTCAAGCTTATTTGCAAAGGGATTGCCCGGGCCAGCTTTGTCCAGTTCGACCGCGGAAACATAGACAAGCTCCAGAGTTTTGTGAAGACTAACTCTGAGGCTTTTGCCGGCATGCACGAAGCTATGGAGGAACTTAAGGAAACAGAAAAGCTTTACCGCGATTCCTTACCTGATATCACCCATCATCATTTTAAATTGATTTACAGCTCTAGACTGTGGTCATCAATCTTGAAAAGCAGCATAAAAGGCTGGAAAATTCGTAATGCCATCGATGAGAAGACCTCAAACCAGCTGCATAAAAAAAGATTCGCAACCTTAATTTTTTACTTTTTGGGACTCATCCCCTTTTTGGGGAATTTTTTGCGCAAGCTATGGGGACGAGAGGATTACCGTAAGCATTATGGGCGCCTGCTGACAAGTTTAGATTATTTCCGCCGTGCTGTGCGAGCCCGCATTGCTGAAATCCTTATCAACTGGCACCGCGGAGGCCGTGTCGATGAGAAACGCGCCCAGAAGATGATTGAGCATCCCGCTAGATTTTTCGGACACTTGCCCCTTTCTGTTTTTCCAGCAAAGGTGCACCGCTTTTTCTCTGATCGACGTTTCTTTGTGAAGTCATTGGATTATATTTTTATCAGACCCTTCCGTCTATACTTTAAAGCCGAAGCTCGAGAACGATGGCTGCGCGAGATAGTCTCCCGCGGGCAAAAAAGCGGCATGCTGAACAAGCAAGAAGCAGAACACATCGAATCTCAGATAAAGGAGCCCTTCATACAGAAGTATCTCAAAAGCCTTGCTGTCCATGTTTGTACAATTCCGGTAACCCAGATTGTTTCAGTCGCTGTGGCCTTTATCTATATCAAATTGCATCCAGAGCTTTCATGGCAACAGGCAACGTTACACGCAGGCATAATCCTGGGGCTTTTCCAGGTAACGCCTGTCTCTCCTGGCTCAATTGTCCGAGGACTGTATGTATCCTTTCTTATTTTCCGCGAGCGAAACTTCAAGGACTACAACATTGCTTTTTCCTTGAGTTTCCTCAAATACATCGGTTATCTTGCTTTTCCGATCCAGATGGCTTACCGCTACCCGGAACTTGCCCGTTTCATGGCCGGCCACTGGGCGACAGGAGCTGTGCATATTGTACCTGTTTTCGGGGAGAGAGGAGCGCTCCTGGAACATGTCATTTTTGATCTTTTTTACAACTATCCCCTGAATATCCGCCGACGAATTCGCCAACGCAGGGAGTTCCGCGCTGCTTTGAAGCCAAGATCCTGGCATGTCCCCTTATGCATGCTTGCAGGCGCTCTTGTGCTGGCGCTTGCCGACGTTGTTTATTTCAATTTGACCGGGCGCATACCCACATTAGGAGATATTTGGTGGCTGGCTATATTGGTACCTGTTTTTGCAGCTGCAGCGGTGGCTGCTTTTGCTGGCGGAGCCTCTCTTTCGAGGCGAATGAAAATGGGTGTGCTATGCGGAGCCCTGCTCGGTTTTCTTTATGCAGCTTCTAACACTCTCCTGGACAGTTTCTTGGCTCAAGAAGGAGGAGAGCTGTTTGCATCTCTACATCTGTTGGGCCAGATTGGACTGACGGCGCTCTGGAGAATTTTTTTATTCACGATTTTGGCCATAATAGGAGTATTTATAGCCGAAACAAGACCATTAAAACCAACGTCATCTGTTTCTTCTCGTTAAATATTTAATCAAGGGACTAAATTAAAGGGGGGAATTGAAAAAATTACTTTCTGACTCTACTTCGTGCATTCATCCCTTTTCTTGGCACTAATTATAAGCCTTGAGATTGGAATTAGAGAGTTTAAAGAGGAAAAAAGAGAAGTGAAAGATTAATAGTATATTAAATAGATGTAAAAAGTAGGAATATATAGTAAAATAAAAACTATAATGGAGCTTTAAGATGAACAAAGAAAGCTGGGATCAAGTATACAGAATTCATAAGCTGGATGAAATCCCCTGGCACTCCAGTCAACCGGATCGAAACCTTGTCAATTTAATTCGAGAAAAAAAGATCCAGAAAGGCTCAGTTTTAGACATGTGTTCTGGTGACGGAACAAATTCCATTTACTTGGCCTCGAAGGGATTCAAGGTCGTGGGTGTTGATATCTCGCCGACAGCGGTTGAGATAGCAAAGGAACGATGTAAAAAAAGAAATGTTAAGTGTGACTATTCTGCAGGCGATATTCTAAAAATAAAATCTGATAAAAAGTTTGACTTTGTTTTCGATAGAGGATGCTTTCACCATATTGCAAAAAAGGATAAGCCAAAATATGCCAGGCTTGTCAATAGAATATTAAAAAAGAAGGGCAAGTTCTTCCTTCTATGCTTCAGCGATAAAAATCCGCCCTTTGCCAAGAACCTTTCTAAAAAAGATATAATTGGCTATTTTTCAGAGTATTTCAATATTCTTTTTATCAAGGATTCTGTCCATAAGGAACCGAAGACTGAGCACAAAAGATACCTTTATGCAGTCTTTATGGAAAGAAAAGATTAAAATATTTTTACTTTCCTGTTTTCTCTTTGGGCGTAAGGGGAGGAATTGTGATATCAATAACATTAACGTCCCCCAGGCTTGCGAGAGGCTTGTCAAAGTCCTCCTTTTTCCCCACTACTAGAATTTGAACTTTATCTGGACGGAGGTATTTTTTTGCCACTCGTAAAATATCTTTTTTTGTGACTTTCTCCACTCCTTTTTTAACCTTATCCATAAAATCCAGAGGATAACCGAAGAAGGCATAGGTCATTAAACGATTTACAATTTTTTCCCGGCTGTCAAAATTAAAGACATAAGAATTCAGGTATTCATCCTTGGCTTTGGCCAGCTCTTCGCTACTGACTTCCTCCTCTCTTATTCGTTTTAGCTCTTTGAGCATTAATTCTATGGCATAGACGGTGGATTCTGATTTGGTTTGAGCTCCGGAGCTAAAAACTCCAGGAACCAGGTAATTAGCTCCGTAGCTTCCCCAAACACTATAAGCAAGCCCTTCGTCTGTCCTGATCTTTTTAAACATTCGATCAAAAGAAAGAATGCTATTCATGACACTCAAAGCCGGGAAATCAGGGTTTTTTCTCAACCCTCCAATGTGCCCGATTAGAATATTAGATTGGTTTACATCTGGCTTATCGATAAAATTGACCGTATATTTATATTTGTAATCGATCTTAGGCATTGGAGGAATTTTAGCCTTGACTGCTTTCCATTGTCCCAGAGCCTTCTTTATCTTAACTTCCATGTCTTTGCTATCGAAATCTCCCCATACTGCCATAATAATGTTGTTCGGGTAGAAGTATTTTTTATAAAAATCAACAATATCTTCCCTTGTTATAGCTTCGATAGTGGCATATTCTGCATGACGAGCATAGGGGCTGTCTTTCCCATAAATTAGCTTTTCAAACTCTCGGAATGCGATTTGCCTTATTTCATCATTTCGTCGAGAAATAGCTGTCTTTTGCTGGATTTTGGCTAACCTGATTTTATCCTCTTGAAAAGCAGGATTCATCAAGATATCTGCCAAGATTTCCAGGGCTCTGTCTACATCTTCTTTCAGAACAGAAACCGTAATATAACCTGAACCCCGGCCGATCCCTGTCGAAACTGTTGCTGCCAGAGTCTCCAATTCCTTATCGATCTCATCCCCTGTCATAGATGTGGTCCCCCCTGTGCGTAAAACCTGCCCAGTAATGGAAGCTAACCCAACCTTTGAAGCCGGTTCAAATACAGAGCGTGCGTGAACCATTGCCCGCATGTCTATGGTTGGATATTCATGATCCTCCACTAAAAAAAGCTTTAGGCCGTTTTTCAGATTAACGGTTTCCACCTTGGGCATCTTGATTGGATTCAAAGGCGAGAAGACAAATTTATCCCGAGGACCCTTCTGAGCAAAAACAGAAACCCCGCAAAAAATGATCAAAAGAAACAAAATTGAAAAAATTGTGAATAATTCTCTCGTTTTTTTCATTGTCCTTTCCTTTCTATGAAGAAAATTTATTATACTCATAAGTTTTCCTTCTGTTTATTTTCCATAGACAAGCTCGCCAATGGTTCTCTTTTTCTTGGCTAAATATTCATTGGCGACACGCTTGACATCCTCAGCAGTAATAGCTTCTATTTCTTTTATCTGCTCAAACGCTTCATCTAAGCCTCCAAGGACTACCTCGGCATAGGTCAACAAAGCAGCCATGCGTGAGTTGGATTTCATCTGATTCATAATACTTTTTACAGCACTCCTCTTGAATTTAGTCAATTCCTCTGCTGTTACTGATTCTTTTTGTATCTTTTCAATCTCTTCATCTATGAGCTCCAAACACTCAGCCGAAGTATGACCCCTGGAAGGAACAGCATAAAAAGCAATGAGATTTGGAAACTTTTCGCCTGGGAATCCATTAATAGCGATAACTGCAACAGCGACCTTCTTCTCTTTCACTAAAAGCTGATAAAGCCTTGATGAACGTCCTTGGCCCAATATATTGGCCAAGGCCTCTAAAGAAGTGCTATCTTTGTGGCGAGCGTCAGGGCGGTGATAGCCGACAATTATCAAGGGCTGGGCTTTCGCAACGACAGTGACCCGGCGTTCTCCTCCTTGTTCAGGTTCTACTGTCCTCACAAACTCTGGCTTGGGACCACTGGGAATCCGTTCAAAATACACCTCAGCTATATCAAATACTTCTTGGGTCTTGACATCGCCCACAATTCCGACCGTCAAATTACTGGGACCGTAGAATTTTCTGAAGTACTGCTCAACATCCTTGCGAGTTATATGTTCTAGGTCTGACATGTGGCCAATGACTGAATGATGATAAGGATGAGCTTTAAAAGCAACAGCTAAAAAATCTTCGATAAGGCGTCCCATAGGTCGAGTTTCCAAACCAAGTCTTCTTTCTTCCATAACAACATCTCTCTCTTTGAAAAATTCACGGAAGATTGGATTAAGAAACCTATCAGAGGTCATGGCCATCCAGAATTCCAATTTGTTTGAAGGCAGGCTGTTTATATACTGAGTTGCATCATTGCTGGTGTAGGCATTAACTCCTCGGTCGCCTTCTCTCATCATCATATCGAAGTATTCGTTGTTAATAACATACTCCTTGGCTTTTTTACGCAGGGCCTCAAATTTCTCTTCCATCTCTTTGATCTTATTGGTGTCCGGTTTGGGCTTGACCTTCTCTCTTTTTATCTGGTCATAAAGATCATCCAATTCTTTAAGTATTTTTGCTTCTGCCTCATAGTCTTTTGTTCCTATTGCTTTTGAGCCTTTAAAAGCCATGTGTTCTAAAAGATGAGAAATGCCTGTTATCCCATACGATTCATTGGCACTTCCCACATCCGCATATACATGGAAAGACACAACAGGAGCTTCATGGCGTTCAAGAACTATGAATTTCATGCCATTCTTCAGGGTATGGACCTTCACCTGATTTTTAATAGCTTCAAAAGTTTGAGCCTGAAGGGAGAGATTGAAGATTGTGATGATAGCAAGCAAAAGAAACAGTTTGAGATAAGATCCTTTCTTTTCAAACATGCTTTTATCCTCCTATTTATATTTTTTTGAGATTGTATTCAATTTATTATTATACAAATTATCGCACAAGGCATAAAACAGAAAAAAAATCATCTCTTGGGTTTTAGCTCCCAGATGTTAGGTCCCTTACTTTGGGCATTTTACTATAGACTGTTGTTTATAGCAAGCAGTAAATTCTAGATCTATCTTTTACTTTTTTTCAGCCCCAGCTCTTCGAGCTGGTTTGGATCTGCCTCTGCTGGTGAACCTGTGAGCAAACATAGGGCACTCGTTGTTTTGGGGAAAGGAATCACATCTCGTATAGATTCTTCACCAGCCAGAATCATCACAATCCTATCAAATCCCAGGGCAATACCACCATGGGGAGGAGTTCCGTAAAGAAGGGCCTCCAAAAAAAAGCCGAACTTCTCCTTGACTTCTTCTTGACTCAAGCCGAGAAGCTTGAAAATCCTCTTTTGAAGCTCAGGATCATGTATTCGGATAGAACCTCCTCCAATCTCAACACCATTAAGAACCAGGTCGTAAGCCTTGGCTCTTACTTTAGACGGATCTTTCTCAAGGAAATCTAGATCCTCTTCATGAGGCGAGGTGAAGGGATGATGCATGGAGAGGAGCCGTTTTTCCTCCTCGCTCCACTCAAAGAGAGGAAAGTCTGTAACCCAGGCGAATTGGAAGGTTTTTTTGTCCTTTTCTTGGCGCAAATCTGGCTTATCGGTACCGAATTTTTCCATGCTCTCTTCGTAGGTTAATCGGGGAAATGGAATATCTATCTTTGCCCCAATAATTTTAAAAACAGAAGCCATCATGGATTCAACCAAACCGAATATATCCTCCGCCTCTGCAAAACTCATTTCTATGTCGATCTGGGTAAATTCAGGTTGGCGATCTGCTCTTAAATCTTCATCACGAAAACAGCGAACAATCTGAAAATAGCGGTCAAACCCTGAAATCATCAGAATCTGCTTGAAAAGCTGAGGGGATTGAGGAAGAGCATAAAACCTTCCTTTGTAGATTCGGCTGGGCACCAGGTAATCTCTTGCTCCTTCAGGAGTAGATTTCGTCAAGAAAGGCGTTTCAATCTCTAAAAAGCCATTTTCACTCATAAAATTGCGGATGCAGAGTGCTGCCTGATGCCTGAGCTTAATGTTACGCTGCATTGAGGGTCTTCTCATATCCAGATACCTGTGTTTAAAGCGGAGTTCTTCTGAAGCCTGAGGAGGATCGGCAATAACAAAGGGCGGAATCTTGGAGGTGCCAATAATTTTGAGTTCTTTGGCCTCGACTTCTACATCTCCGGTAGGAAGCTGGGGATTTCGGGATCTTTCTCCTCTCTTCTTAACCACTCCTTTTATGCCCACGACATTTTCCATCTTAATCTTCTTGGCCTCATCCAAAAGGGCTCCCTCCGAAGAAGGAACCACAACCTGAACCACACCCTCTCTATCTCTAAGATCTATAAAGACCAGGTTTCCTATGTCTCTTTGCCTGTGAGCCCAGCCCAGTAGAGTCACTTCCTTTCCCGCATGCTCTGAGCGGAGTTCTCCACAGTAGACTGTTCGTCGCCACTTTGTTGATTTGATAGTCCCCATTTGTTCTATCCTTATCAAGCAGTAGTAAATCCTCTAAGAAGACTCTCGGATGATTTTGAGGATTTCACCTTGAGTTCCCTCCACCTGCAAACCAGAAGCCATGTTCTTCAGTTTATATTTCTTTTCCTTAACCTCCTCTTCGCCGATAATCAAAACCCAAGCTGCCCCCAATTTATTGGCTCGACTCATCTGGCTTTTTATGCTTCGTTCCTTGTATTCAATAAGGCACTCCACACCCTCTCTCCTCAAAAACTGGACTGCTTTCATGCCTGCTCTCTTAGACTCATCTCCTAAGTGGACTAAATAAAGGAATTCGCCCTTTTCCTCTGTAAAGGGAACAACTGAGATCAACCTTTCTAAACCCATGGCAAAACCGATGGCACAAAGGTCAGGACCTCCAAAATCCTCCATCATATCATCGTATCTTCCCCCGCCAATTAGCGCATTCTGGGCCCCTAACTTGGAGGAGACAACCTCAAAAGTCGTTTTGGTGTAATAATCTATTCCTCGAACCAGGCGTGGCTCGACTTTATATTTTATTCCGTAGAAAGCCAGGTACTCGCAAAATCGGTTGAAATGATCCTCACACTCCTGGCAAAGATAATCTGTGATCCTAGGAAAATTTTTAGCCGCTTCACGGCAGGTCTCTATTTTGCAGTCAAAAATCCTCAAAGGATTTAGATCAACCTTTCTTTTACAGTCTGGACATAGATCGCGTTTTACCTCCTCTGCACGACTTCTCAAATCTTTTATGTAAGAAGGTCGGCATTTCTTACAGCCAACGGAATTCACAAGGTTTTCTGTAGCGGAAACCTTAAGTTCTCGGAGTAGATAATTCGCCATCTCCACGATCTCAGCATCAAGGGCCGGGTCCTCTTCACCAAACACTTCAATATCCACCTGGTGAAACTGGCGATAACGTCCTTTCTGCGGCTTGTCGTAGCGAAACATCGGGCCAATATAGTAAAATCTCAAGGGATCAGGCTGAAGATACAGGCGATTTTCTATGATGGAGCGGGCTACAGAAGGAGTGTATTCTGGCCGCAGGGTTAGGGAGCGCCCCGCCTTATCTTTAAAAGTGTACATTTCTTTGATAACGATATCAGTAGTCTGCCCTGTTCCTTTTTCAAACAGCTCTGTGGCTTCAAAGACGGGGGTCCTGATCTCTTTATAGGCATAGAGCTCGAGGACTCTCTTGGTGACCGCCTCAACGTGCTGCCACTTCCTTGCTTCTCGAGGAAGGACGTCTTTTGTTCCCTTTATGGCAGAGATCTGTTTCTTCATTTCTCCCTAAACACTCCTATCTCCCTGAATTTTTTGTATCTCATTTTTATTCTTTCTTCAGGGGATATCTGTCGCAACTTTTTTAAAATCAGATTAAGGTCTTTGTCTACATTTTTGAATGTTTGTTCAGGATCTATGTGTGCGCCACCGGGGGGCTCAGCGATAATTTTATCAATTATTCCCATATCCAGTAAATCCTTGGCGCCAATTTTCAGATTCTCTGCAGCTTTTTTAACAGCTTCCTGATCTTTCCAGAGTATTGCAGCACAGCCTTCAGGGGAAATAACAGAGTAGAAGGAATTCTCGAGCATCAAAATGGCATCCCCCACACCTACAGCCAGGGCTCCTCCACTCCCTCCCTCTCCAATAACCACATTTACAACAGGAATTTTTAGTTTTGAAATTTCCCTTAAATTATAGGCAATCGCTTCTGCTTGACCTTGCTCTTCAGCTCTAACCCCTGGGTAAGCCCCAGGAGTATCGATAAAGGTTACTATCGGGAAGCCAAATTTTTCTGCCAATTTCATGACTCTGAGTGCTTTTCTATAGCCCTCTGGGTTGGGTTGGCCAAAATTTCTACTTATTCTCTCTCTTGTTGTTCGTCCCTTTTGATGTCCGATAAGACCGACAGTGCTCCCTCTATAGAAACCAAACCCAGCCACGATGGCAGGATCATCTCCTGCGCGGCGATCTCCGTGGATTTCCATAAAATCCTCAATCATATAATCTATGTAATCCAGAGTATAAGGCCTCTTGGGATGGCGAGCTATTTGAACGATGTGCAGAGGACTAAGGTCCGGACTGATCTTGGCCCATTCTTTCTCTATTTTCTTTCTTAGCTCGAGTATTTTCTCTTTTTTGCCCGCCTTCTCGCCCGATTGTAGCTCATCTATATTTTCTTTGAGCGCGACAATATTTTTTTCTAATTGATAGAAATTTCTTTCTTCTTTCATCTCTCTGTTGATAAAAAGGTGTCTTTTTTTACCCGTCTATTCTATAGACTTGCCTGAATTAATGTCAAGATGAGAAAAATGGGGCCTGGCCCCATTTATATAAAGCGGGTTTGGGGACGGATGCAGATTCAGGGATTCTGCTTATAGACTTTTAGCTTTTGGGCGGGACTGTGCAGGAAGTTCAGGCTACCTTCATCATCCGTTTCCATTTCCATCGTCATCCCGCTTATCTCAAGTATCATCGTGCACGGGGACTCCTCATCAAGTTCAAGGGAAAAGGGAACTTCGAACAGAGGAATGATATAGGCAGAAAGCTCAACAGGCTCTAAAAGGTGGCATCGGAATTTCTTGGCTATAACCATATAACAAGAGAAAACAGGGTTCGGCAAAAGAAAAGCATCCCTCTTTATTTTAACTATGCTCTTCTGCTCCTGTCCAGAGACATGAATAGTATTCTCAACTTGACCATCCACAATTAAACTCGAAATCTCTTGGGCTATCCCACCAACAGAAAATTTAAAATTGAATTGACGGGGAATGAAACTTTTATCCAGACGAAGGATCAGGCTATGGATTTCCATGTCAACCGGTTTTGCCATTCGGCCTTTTACCGAAAGAATATAACCCATCTCATCGGAAACCCAAGTGTATTCCTCGTAGCCCACCCTCTCGTCTTGAAAATATATAGAAAGAATCCCACTTTCAACTTCCTCTTCATATTGCGCTGCAAAGACATAGAAAAAAAGCAACAATAAAAATATAAAGATGGATATAACCAGTATTTTCTTAAGCATTTTATATGTTTATTCTATGCCGCTTATTCAACGATAACGGCTGTACCATAAGCTAAGATTTCAGAGGCACTCTGCATGATCATCGAAGTTGTGAAACGAACATTTATAATAGCATTGGCTCCTAGTTCTTCAGCTTCTTCAATCATGCGATCAATGGCCTGTTCCCGGGATTCTGCCATCATTTTTGTGTAATCCTTTATTTCTCCTCCTACAATATTCCTTAGAAAAGCTATAATGTCTCGCCCGAGGTGACGGGCACGAATAGTATTTCCTCGAACGAGACCCATGGTTTCTTTAACTGTTTTGCCTGGGACACAATCAGTTGTTACTATAATCATTTTTCAACCTCCTTATATCTCTCCCGCTTGCGCACAAAGAACTGTTCCCTTATCAAGGAAGCCAATAGAACAACGATTCCTCCCAAAAAAATCAGAATCCCGGCTTTCAGAAGAAAAGGAGTAGAGGGGTCTTGGATGATACCCTCTACCATTTTATAGCCTCCAAAGAAAAGCATAATCATAGCACCAATGGAGAGTAAAATCCAGCCGATTCTCCGCTCCAAGCGATTATACACTGAAGCCCAATAGAGCCTCCATACATCCTTCGGGGGTTTTTTTAGCTCCATTTTACTCATCACCTCCTCAAATTTTCCCATTTCTTCAAATTCTTTTCTGCATTGCGGACACTCCTCTAAATGCTTTTCTACTATCTTCCTCTGCCTTTCATCCAGCTCTTTATCGTAATAGGAAGAAATGAGTTCTTTTATTTTTTTATGGTCCATAAAAATCTCCCTCTCACACCTCTATTCAAAGCCCAGATATTTCCCGATAATCTTTTTTAACCTTTTTTTAGAATAGTACAAAGAAGACATCACAGTGCCTACAGGCTTCTCTGTCATCTCTGCAATCTCGTCGTAAGACAACTGCTGAAAATAACGCAGGATAACGACCTCTCTTTGCTCAAACGGAAGTCTTTCAATTCCTCTCCAAAGAACTTCCTTCATCTCTCTGTCTTCTCTTTTTTCATCAAGAACTTGGATTCCGTCAAGAGGAATCTCTTTAACTCGGCTCCTTCGCCTGAGATGATCGAGACAAAGGTTTTTCATTAGCTTGTAAAACCATGGAAAAAAAGGCTTTTGGATGCTAAAATTTCTTATTTTACGGAAAGCTTTTATAAAAGACTCTTGGGAAATATCCAAAGCATCCTGGTGATTGTGGACATAGCTCAGGGCGATGTAATAAGCCTTCTTCATGTAACGACTAACAATCTGCTGGTATGCTTCTTTGCTCCCCTTTTTGACTAATTCAATCAGCTCTCTTTCAGACAGGTCCCTATCTTTTCTCATCAAAAGCCCAACCCTGCAGATAACAAGTTTCCTGTGGAGCACTCTCTCCTCTGGCATCTTTTTTCCTCTCTTTTAATAACTACTCTTTTTGTTTTGAATTTATTCATTCTCTCGGTTCTTCCTCTGTCTGACAACTTCATAAAGAAAAATCGAGGCAGCGGCTGAAACGTTAAGAGAGGTTATATTGCCCAAGAGAGGTAAGGAAAGAATCTTATCACATTTCTTCCTGGTGAGAGGCCGTAATCCCTTCCCTTCAGAACCCAGGACGAGGCCCACAGGCAGTTTATAATCAAACTCGTACCAATATTCTTTACCCGCGGCTTCTGCTCCTACAAGCCAAACTCCCCAGTTTCTCAAATCATCCATGGTTCTGGCCAAGTTTTTTACTCTGGCCACTTTCAGATATTCTAGCGCTCCGGCCGATACCAAGGAAACCGCCTCTGATAAACCAACAGATCTCCTTTCAGGCAGGATAATTCCATCCGCCCCAGCTCCTTCAGCGGTGCGGATAATAGCTCCTAAGTTCTGGGGGTCTTCTATACCATCCAGCAAAACAAGAAAGGGGACATTTGCTGAAGACAATATAGAATCAAGAGAAGAAAACTCTTTCGGAGTCAGCAAAGCCACGACGCCCTGATGGTTCCGGTCCAGACTGTCAAGTTTTTGTTTGGGGACTAAAATCAGAGGGATGTGCTTGGCTTTAGCCAGTTGTATGATTTCACTTATTTTCTTCTGTCTTTTTTCCTTTTGGATCAATAATTTATTGACTCGATTGGGACAAGATTTAACGATTTCTAAGATGGGATTAAGGCGGCTTATTTTTTCCATCGAAAATCATATTAATATCCCTGATGACGTGAGTCAAGAAGACTCCATCTTTTAGAAAAAAGTAATAAAATGGGGACAGGCCCCATTTTACGATGCAACTTTTCTTTTTTTTTTAACGTATATATAAGTGAAGTTGAAAAAAAAATGATAAAGGAGACATAGATGAAATTCAGAACAAAATTTGCGATTTTTTTAGCGGCTGTTGTTCTCACTTTTGTCGGATTTAACCTCATTGCTTTTTCCCCAGCAGTAGATTTATTAAAGCTTGGAAAAAAAGCTGGCAATGAAATCATAGCCAATGTTCTGGCCAAGGAAGAAGTAATCACTAAACATTCCGGTAGTTCATAAAGATGAGGCTTTTATGCTAAAAAGAGTGAGGAACGAAATCATCAAAATCTGGGATTGGTTGGTAATTGACTTTGAGAAGTTGATGCTCTCCACTTCCAAAGACGGATTAAGCCTTCAGACTCAACCGATTCCCATCCTTTAAGAGGCTGCGGTTTCTCCCAGGCGAGTAAATTGCAGCCTCTTTTTTTATATCATCACTTTTTAGATATGAGATTGGACTAATAGAGGTTCAAAGATCCAAAGCCAAATTTCAAACGGATGCTGAATGACTGAATATCATCAAAAATTTTTGTAGAAAGCCTAAAAATTATCCAGAAATTTTTGCCGCAGTTCTTCAGCTTCTACAACTGAAAATCCATAAATAGATTGGAAATTTTGTTTGATAACTTCTTTGGAATCCATCCGACTGCCGGTGCGGAAAATGGACAACATCTTATCTAGGTCATAATTGTCTATCATAAATGCAACAAAGGAACCTGACTCTGGATAGGTTTTCCCACTGTCATAACTCCTGAAAGCGTCACTTTCCAGTATACTGTCTAGAACAATCAAAGTCCCTTCATCCTAGTATTTTTTTGCCCAATAATGAACTGATTCACTCCACCACTTAGCTTCATAATCACTATTATAAGGATCTGTCGAAAAAGCAACGGCTATTCCTTCATTGAAAAAATCAGAAGGCCTTCCGATTAGAAAAGTGTAGCAATGAACGCATTCATGATTGTCCCAAGGCCATATGGTATGCACAGCAAAATTTTCAGGATCTGCCCAACCATTCGTTGCTTTGCCAGTTATTACTTTCATATGTCCTTTATCTTTATATTTAAAATAATCAATTTTTTTTGGAATTTTAACTCCTAACCGTCCAGTTGCCCATTCATGAAAGGCTTCCTGCCTTGATGTTTGAACCTAATTCCCTTTAGAAAAATGAAAGATGAAGTTTTGAGTTTCAAGGGACTCTGTTAATTCTGTATATTCCCAACCCGTGGGAGTGAAAGGTGTCCCCTTGCAGCTTTGAAGTACAATAAAGCTAAGAAAAAAAATTATAAGAATTCTTAGCAAAATGTTCCTTGTATCCACTATTTTCATTTAAAAACCTTTTCCCTATTTAAGATTTTCTCAAACTCTAAAGGTAAAAATTTTTAGGAAAAGAGGAAGAAATTGACCATACCTAATAAATCGAATAAAAAAGATTCGCCTCAAGATTATGCCTTTGCAATTAATGCAATTGTCATTACCCCTCTTACTCGAGGTAGAGCAAATAACCTACTAATCAGGATGATAGGTTTTAATTAAGATTAGCGGGCATTTTTTGTCCTTATTTAATTAAAGAAGTAAAAATTTGGAGATATACTTGGATTTTTCAGGACACTCGTCAATTCGACAACTCAAACAAATCTTTAGAAAAAAATATATCCCTGCAAGAACTATAATCATTATTATCTTAATTTATTCGGCATTGCTCTCCCAAGTCTTCGATTCAAATAAAAACAAGAAAGAAAAAATATAGTAATGCTAGATGCCATAGCTATTATTATTCAAGCTTTTTATGACTTCTTATTCAAATATCAATTTGCCTTTTTCTCTCTCACAAGAACTTGAGCCCAGGAAGAAATAGCCGCCCCCTGGCCTTCTGCACCCAGCCCTTCATTCGTCTTAGCTTTTATTCCCAAATCATCCTTTCCAACTCCAAGGATTGGGCACAAGACTTCTTTCATCTGAGGAATATAAGGCGCTAACTTAGGCTTCTCAGCAATGATAATCGAATCGATACTTAGAATCTCCAAATCCTTCTCTTTAATCATACCGAGAACCTTCTTCAGTAACGCAGTACTTTGAATATCTTTATATCTTGGATCTTTATCTGGGAAGATCTGCCCGATATCTTTCTCTCCCGCAGCCCCCAGAAGGGCATCTATGAGGGCATGAATCAAACAATCTCCATCAGAATGACCCTTCAATCCCTTTGGGAAATCAATCTCCACTCCCCCTAAAAAGAGTTTTCTCCCTTCCTCTAACCTGTGGATATCATAACCAAGACCTGTTTTAATTCTCAAGAAAGGCCTCCGCTATTTTCAGATCTTCAGGAGTAGTGATTTTAATATTTTTATGATCTCCCTGAACGACGACAACCTTCTTCCCTATTCTTTCCGCCAGGGATGCCTCATCTGTGCCATAAAAATTCTCTTCCTTTGCCTTATCGAGAGCTGCTTTAAGTACGCGGTAGGAAAATCCTTGAGGAGTTTGAACTCTGAAAAGTTGCTCTCTATCTAACGTCCGACTCACCTCATCTCCCTCTACAAGTTTAATCGTGTCCTCTACTGGAATGACTGGAACTGCAGCCCCAGCTTGCCGAGCCGCCTCGATGACCCGATCAATCAAATCTTCACTTACCAAAGATCTAACTCCATCATGGACAAGTACAATTTCCGCCTTCTCCGGATCAACCTGACAAAATCCCGAAAGAACAGAATCCTGTCTCCTTTTTCCCCCCTTGGCAACCGCATCAATTTTTCTGTATCGTTCTAGATACTCTTTTTTAAGGCTTAAATCCTTTAGGACCAACACGATTGCTGTAACCTTCTTATGTGCTTCAAACATTTCCAAACACCGATCTAAGACCGATTTTCCCCCTAAAAGAGCAAATTGTTTGGAAAAACCAAAGCGCCTTCCTTCTCCAGCAGCAACAATAATGGCCGTAACTTCGCTCATCGAGAGACTTCGTTATACCGTCCGAATATCATCTTGCCAACCGTTGTCTGAAGAACAGATGTAACGGTTACGTCAATGTTCTGTCCGATCATCTTGCGCGAGTTATCGACCACAACCATAGTTCCATCATCCAGATAAGCCACCCCCTGGTCTTTTTCCTTTCCCTCCTTAAGAATAAAAACTTTTATTGTCTCTCCTGGTAAAACCACTGGTTTTAAAGCATTTGCGAGTTCATTAATGTTAAGAACATGGAGCCCCTGGAGCTGGGCAACTTTGTTGAGGTTAAAGTCGTTAGTGATGATTTTAGCATCCAGCTGCTTGGCTAGTTCAATGAGCTTGGAGTCCACATCTTTGATCTCAGGGTAATCCATCTCAGAAATTATGGTTGAAATTTGAGATGACTTTTGGAGGTGATCCAGAACTTCCAGCCCTCTCCTTCCCCTCTGCCTTTTTATTCCATCTGGAGAATCAGCCACCAGTTGAAGCTCCTTAAGGATAAACTGGGGGATGACAAGAGTCCCCCCGATAAATGCGGTGTCACAAATGTCTGCAATCCGTCCGTCGATAATAACGCTCGTATCGAGAATTTTATAACCGTGCCCTACATTCTTTTCTTTGAAAAAGCGGAAAAGAAAGGGGGGATCAAGCCATTCAAACTTCCGAGAGCCGACTAAGAAACCAATGTAGGGCATGATGAGGAGAAAAAATATCCTGATAAAAGTTGTGGTGGAATTATCGCTTGAAATCGTCTGATAAATAGACCCTAAAGCCCATCCTAAAATAACACCGGCAAAAGTTCCTATTGTCGAACTCCAGATAATCTTAAACTGACTTTTTCGAATCTTGGTCTCCAGGTAGACAATGACGATGCTCAATATAAAACCAACAATCGCCCCATACTGAGGAGCTAAATTAAAAGGAGGGAAAAAATACCCTGCCAGTGTTATGAAGACAATAATGAAAAAACGAAAAATAAGAATGCCCATTTAATTATTCCTCAAAATATAATGCCTAACGCTTGTTTGATATTTTGGACGCCCCTAAGGTTCATATCCGGTATATCTTTTTTATTTATGCGAGAAAGGTTGCCCTGGGGCATAATGACAGTTTGAAAACCGAGAGAGTGAGCTTCTTTCAGCCTGGCCAGAGGTTGACCTACAGAGCGGATTTCTCCGCTCAGGCCAGCTTCTCCAAAAACAGTGACATCTGCAGGGATTGCTTTGTTCTTCAGGCAGGAGACGACTGCCATAATCACTCCTAAATCTGTAGCAGGTTCGTCGATGGCAAGGCCGCCAGCGACGTTGATATAAATATCTTCTCCGGCAAAGCTAAAGCCAAGCTTTCTTTCGACGATAGCCAAAAGCATGGCAACTCGAAAATGATCGAGGCCGATTGTCATCCTTCTCGGATTCCCAGTGAATAAGGTCGAAGAAACCAGAGCCTGAATCTCCGCCAATAAAGGACGGGAGCCCTTGATGGTACAGATAACCACACTGCCTGCCTCTTTTGTTGGTCTCTCCTTCAAGAAAAAAGCAGAAGGATTTGGAATAGCCTGAAGCCCTCTTGCTCCCATCTCAAATATGGCAAGCTCGGAAACAGGCCCAAACCTATTTTTCAGCGCGCGAAGGACCCGATGACTGTGATCCCTTTCACCCTCAAAATAGAGGACCACATCCACCATGTGCTCCAGAGCCTTGGGCCCAGCTAAGGAGCCTTGTTTGGTGATATGGCCAATAAGAAACGAGGAAACCTGGTTTTTCTTAGCGTGCCGAAAAACCTGATTGGCTACTTCTCGAACTTGACTGATCGTACCCGGGCCAGAGGATAACTTCGAAGAAAAAATAGTCTGGACAGAGTCTAAAACAAAAATTTTAGGATTCAGTTTTTCAGCATGGGCTATAATTCGTTCAAGATTGGTTTCTGCCAATAAATACAACTTTCCGTTATGAAGGCCGAGCCTTTCGCCTCGAATCTTGATCTGCTCCAATGATTCTTCCCCTGATACATATAACACGCTTTCGCCCTGGGCAGCAAAATCTCGGCTCACTTGAAGAAGAAGAGTAGACTTGCCTACTCCCGGCTCACCCCCGATCAATACCAGAGATCCGGGGACAACTCCACCTCCAAGAACGGGATTTAACTCTTCAATTCCTGTCTTTATTCTTTCTCTTTTTGCTTCCTTTATTTTTTCGTAGAGGATAGGTTCGGAGGGCGGAAAAGAATATTCAGCCGTAACTTCCTCTTCCACTTCTTCAATCAAGGTATTCCACTCTCCGCAACTGGGACACCTGCCCAACCACTTAGGAGAGTTGAAGCCACAATTTTGACATATGAAAGCTGTTTTTTGCTTCATTAAAAACCTAACTCCAGACCAAAGTATACTTCTCTCTTGGGAGCTAAAGTAAAATTATCTACTCCAATAATAAAATTAAAATACTCAGAGGCTGCAAATCGTGTCAAAAACCTGAAATGAGGACGGGGTTGGCGGTTAAAATCAAAAATGTCTAAACTGAACTTTAGCCGATTTCCAAACGTATAGTAATCCACCCCTGTCCCAACTTTGGATTCCATAATGCCAACTCTGGGGGCTATGCCTCCCCACCTGAGCCCGAATTGGGAAGAGTAAACAAACTTATCCATCCAGGGATCATGAATAACCTGAGCCAACAAATATTTTTTTTCCGTTGCCCATATGCCAAAGCTGAAATAATTCTTCAGCAAACTGCTCTTTCCATAATATTCTGTACTTAAGCCCGCAGTAAATCGAAGATTAGAAACTGGATAAATCAACTTTTCAAGCTCCCCCACTGCACCCTCTGCTCGCGCGTAGAGTTCCGGCTGAGAAATAAGCTTCCCTAAGGTCCCTTCACCTTTGTTAATTTTCTCCAAAGATTCATTCAAGAGCTTCAAGGACTGTTCTATTTCCTTTATTAATTCTTGTATGCTATTCAAATTTATTTTAATATTCTCCCTATTTTCCTCAACCACATCTTTCAACATAAATATCAATTCGTCTATATTCCGAGAGACTTCATCAACTCTTTGGTCAAATTTCTGGACAGCTTGAGAAGAACTTCGGAGACCTTGGTGGAGCTCCTCCTTGTTTGCCCCAAAAAATTCTTTTAAGTCTGATGAAAAGGAAGAAAGGTTAGAGAGAGTATTCCTGAAATTGTCCCTCGATTCTTCTCCCCCGATCAGCTCACTTATGATCCTTCCCATTTCTTTAAACTCATTGCCTATCGAGAGCAACATGGTACCCATCTGGTCAAAACTTACAGGGGGAACTCCTTCAAGATTATCTTCTGGCTGACATATACCGGGCTCTGCCCCAGGCAGAAGTTCAACATGTTTCTCTCCTAAGAGGCCTAAAGAAGCCAGCGTAGCTTTAGAACCTCGTGGCACTTCGATCCCATAGTTAATTATCAATATAACATTCGCCCTACTACCTTTTAGTCTTATATCCTTGACATAACCAATCTTTACTCCTGCCATCCTGACTACGGCCCTTTTTTCCAAGCCAGCAGCCGTATCAAAAAAAACATTAAGCGAATAACCGGGCTTTCTGAAAAGAACGCTGAGGTCTCCCACAACGAATATAGCAGCGGCAATTATGAACAACGCAATTGAAATAAATATTCCGATTTTTAACTCTCTCCTCATCATCGTCTCCTTATTGCCTTTAAAGAGGAATCAATCCTAATTTTAACATTATTCCTTACCAATTTTTAATAGGCCCCTCCGCTTTACCATGGATAAACTGCTGAACCACTTGATTGTCTGAGTTCTTAATCTCTTCAGGACTCCCCATCTCGATAATCTGACCCTCATAAAGCATCCCAATCCTATCTGCTACCTTATAAGCGCTAACCATATCGTGAGTTATGATAAGAGTAGCCACTTTCAATTCTTCTTTCATCCTGATCACTAATTCATTTATGGCATCTGCTCTAATCGGGTCGATACCCGTGGAGGGCTCGTCGTAGAGGATGATATCTGGTCGATAAGCGATCGCCCGGGCTAGCCCGACTCTCTTTTTCATGCCTCCGCTTAACTCGTAGGGCATTAAGTTTTCAATTCCTATTAATCCGACCTTGGCCAAGCTTTCCTTAACCAATTCTTTAATCTCTTCTTGTGAAAAATCAGTGTATCTTTCCAGACCAAAGCTTACATTCTGACCTACTGTCATGGAGTCAAATAGTGCCGATCCTTGAAAAAGCATACCAAACCTTCTGGTGACTTTATGGAGTTCATCATCTTTAAGCTTGGCGATATCCACGCCATCCACAAGAACACTTCCCTTATCAGGCTTAAATAGCCCGATTATGTGTTTAAGAAGAACACTTTTCCCGCACCCGCTCTGGCCGATGATGACTAGAGTTTCTCCGTGCTTAAGTCTTAGGTTTACACCTTGAAGGACTTTTTTTTGACCAAAAGATTTATGAAGATCAATTACGCGAATCATATTCAAATATCCGCTGGGAGGGCTTTGCTGAGAAAAAAGTTTACGATTAAAATAAGGATACTCGCTATGACAACTGTCCGCGTCGTAGCTCTTCCAACTCCTTCTGCTCCCCCTTCTGTTCTTAATCCCTGCCAGCAACCTATTAAGGCAATAATAACTCCAAAAACTGCTGATTTTATAAGCCCACTCATGATATCCCATAATTCCATATAAAGCAACGTATTCCTGATGTACAGAACCCTGTTTACTCCCATAATGTAAACATTATAGAAAAAGCCAGCAGCCATGCCGATTATATCCCCGTAGATTGTCAAACAAGGAAGCATAACTAACGAAGCCAGAGTTCGGGGAACAACAAGGTAACGCGTCGGATCAGCTCCCAAGCTGAAGAGGGCATCAATCTGTTCAGTTATCTTCATTGTCCCGATCTCTGCAGCCATAGCCGAACCCACTCGGCCCGAAACCATTAAACCTACCAGAATAGGGATCAATTCTTTGCTGAGGCCTAGAGAAATGATCGGTCCTCCGTAAGTCTCTGAGCCAGGACCTATGTACCTGTGAAATCCTAGGTAAGTTTGGAGCCCAAAAACAAGGCCGCCAAAAGCAGCGGTAAGAGAGACAACGGGAAGAGACCTGACTCCTATTTCCTCAAGCTGCTGAATGAAGATTCTTTTCTCCCATGGTTTCTTAAAAAGATTCTTGAATGTCTGGAAAAAAAGCAGCCCTACTTCTCCGACCTGTTGGAGAAAAGAATTAAAATAATAAAGCGGGGATTTTGCTATTGGAAACATTTTATGATTTAAAAGATTGAAACTCCATGTCAGCAAACCGAGCATATTCTCTTATAAAGGCAAGGTTTATTCTTCCTGTGGGGCCATTCCTTTGCTTGGCGACATTGATATCTGCTATCCCTCGGATACTCTCATCATTAGGATGATATAATTCGGGACGGTAAATGAAGATAACGACATCAGCATCTTGCTCGATGGCGCCCGACTCCCGCAAGTCTGAGAGTTGAGGAATTGGTTCCCGCCGCCCTCTCTCAGGAGCCCGGCTAAGCTGAGAAATCCCTACAACTGGAATTTTAATCTCTTTGGCCAGTTCTTTTAAAGAGCGCGAGATGTAAGACATCTCCTGGGTTCTATTTTCAAACCTCCCCCCTGTCCTCATAAGCTGGATGTAATCGATAAACAGTAAGTCAAGATTTTGCTCCATTTTTAGCCTTCGTGCCTTGGCCTTCATTTCCATGACAGTCAAAGCAGGCGTCTCATCCACAAATATTTTAGCTTGAGAAAGAACTTCGCCACTCAGCTTGAGTTTCTCAAATTCTCTCTCTCCTATAAAACCGGTCCTGACCTTTTTTAGATCTAGCTGCGCCTCAGCACAGAGCAACCTGATAATGACTTGTTCCTTGGCCATTTCGAGAGAAAAAAAGCCCACAGAATAGTCAGTTTTTAGGCCTGCATATTGAGAGATATTCAAACAAAGAGCTGTTTTGCCCATTGAAGGACGAGCAGCAACAACAATAAACTCAGAGTTGTGAAAACCTGAAGTCAACCCATCTAAATCCCTGAATCCTGTTGGTACTCCCGTTACAGTTTCCTTCCTATCATGGAGGGCCTTAATCATATCTAGCGTGGGCGGGGCTAACACACTCACAGGAACAAAGCCCGGCTTTATCCTCTGCTCAGCCACCTCTATAATTGCTGCCTGGGCTTCATCCAAAAGCTGATCTGCATCATCTTTTTGTTCAAAACTTGAGGAAATGATTTTGGCAGAGGAGAGAATGAGTTGTCTAAAAAGAGATTTTTCTTTAATTATTCTAGCATAAAATTCAATATTCAAACTCTTGGGAACTCCATCCATCAACGATGAAAGATAAGAAGCTCCACCAATCTCTTCCAATGAACCTGTTCTTTGAAGCTCTTCACTCAGTGTAACCACGTCAACTGGAAGGCCTTTATCTACTAAGAATATAATCCTGTCAATAATCTTCCGATTTGCTTCTTTATAGAAATCTTCTGGAGAGATAATGGAAAGCACTGGATTCAAATTTTCATTATTCAAAAGGATCCCTCCCAAAACAGTTTTCTCGGCTTCAAGGCTGTGAGGGGGGGTCTTTTTCAAAAACATTAAATCAAGTTCCACTTTTCTCTCTCTCCTTATAAATTTATTTTTTGGACTTCTTCCTTTCTGTTTCTTCTTCTTTCCTATCTTTCTGCCCTTCCCTTTCTTTCTTTTCTACTTCGGCCTCGGCTTTCTCCTTTTCATCCGAAGGCATATCCCCTCCTTCCTTTTCGTCCTCTATCACATTTTTTTCCTCTTTCTCTTGCACCTCAATCTTTGGCTTTATGCTCTCTTCTTTAACCTCTTCATTTTTTTCTTCAGAAGTTTTCTCTTCCCCCTTCTTCTCCTCCTCTCCTGCGGATTCCTGGATCTCTGTCGCCTCTTCTTTCAACTGCTCTTCAGGGATCTCCTCCTGTTCTTCTTTCTTCTCTTCTGGCACTTCTTCTCCCTTCTTCTTTTCTTCTTCTGGCTCCTCTCTCCCTTCCGCCACTTCCTCCATTTTTTCTTCCGGAACTTCCTCTTCCTTCTTCGCTTCTCCCATTTCCGCGCCTGGCTTTATAACCTCTACTTTTATCTCTGCCTTTTCCTCTTGGAAGATTTTAATCGGCACGCTGTAGTTGCCCAATCTCTTTATAGGCTCCTCCAGCAGGATCTTTTTCTTATCAATTTCAAAGCCCAATTCATGAAGGGCATCCTTAATATCTGAAGAACTCACTGAACCAAAAATCATATCCTTTTCCCCTGCCTTTCTCTCAAAGGAAAGGGCAACTTTGTTGAGATCCTGGATAAGCCCTTCAAAAGAAAGCCTTTCTTTCTCGAGCTTCTTTTTCAAAGCCTGCCTTTCTATCTCAATCATCTTCATGTTAGACGAAGTGACTTCCAGTGCTAATTCTTTGGGAATCAGATAATTTCTCCCATATCCTGGAGCTACGTCTACAATATCTCCTTTGCTCCCAAGGTTTTCTACATCTTTTTTCAGGATAATTCTCATTTTACCTCCAATTGCCTAGCTCCTATTTTAATCTTCTATGTAGGGAAGCAGAGCCAGCAAACGTGCTCTCTTTATTGCAGTTGATAACCTCCGCTGATGAAAAGCACATGTGCCGGTCATCCGTCTGGGAGAGATCTTTCCTCTCTCAAGAATATATCTCTTCAAAATATCAACGTTTTTATAATCAATCTCTCTCACATTCCTCTGACAAAAACGGCAGACTTTTCTTTTAGGGGGAAAATATCTCCGGAAAGTACCTCTATCGCCTCTATCACCTCTTTGTTCTCTCGCCATTCCTATTTATCCTCCTTGCTCGTTTCCGCGGAATCTAAATCTTCCTTTTCTTTCTTCTCTTCTGGTTCTTCTCCCTTCTTCTTTTCTTCTTCTGGCTCCTCTCTCTGTTCCGTCGCATCTTCCATCTTTTCTTCCGCAACTCCCTCTTCTTCCTTCTTCTTTTCCTCTTTGTCTTCTTCCTTTGCAGGAACCGCAACTTCCTCTTCCTCTGCAAGAGCTACAATCTCCTCCTCTTTTTGTTCAGCTTTCTCCTCCTCCTTCTTCTTAACTTCTTCCTCTTGAGGAATTACAATCTCTCCTTGCGCTGCAGGAGCANNCGCTGCAGGAGCAGCTATTTCTCCTACTGGAACACCTTTTCTTTTCTTACGCACATTTTCTCTGGTCTCTTTTTTCACAGTCAGAAAACGCAAAATTGCCTCTGTTTGTTTGAAGCGCTTTTCAAGTTCAAAGGGAATGTTCGAATCTCCTTCGTAATGAAAAAAAACATAAAAAGCTTCTTCGAATTTTTTGATTGGATAAGCTAACTTTTTCTTCCCCCATCTGTCTTCCTGGATCAACTTTCCCTTTTTTTTGGAAATGATCCCCGATATTTGAGTGATAATTTTTGTGGTCTCTTCTTCTTCTAAGTTGGGGGAAATCAAAAAAACTGTTTCGTATTGTCTCATTAGCACCTCCTTATGGATTTAAAGCTCCTTCTTTTAAAAGAAGGAACAAGGAGACCCTTCTCTCCACAGCTTTAGGTCTAATCTACTTAGGTTTTCCCTCTATGATTATAAGTATTCATTGCCCTTTCCACTTCTCCAGAAAGAATCATCTCCAAGGCCTCTCGGGCTTTCCTTAAGCCTTCCTCAAGACGTGATTCCTCTACCTTATCAAAAGAAGAAAGAACATAATTTACTGAATTTTCACCTTCTGGTAAAGGGCCGAGTCCAACTCTTATCCTTGGAAATTCTTCAGTTTGAATCTCCTCGACGATCGAGCTCATCCCTTTATGGTTTCCAGGTCCTCCTCTTTTTCTAATCCTAATCTCTCCTAAAGGAATATCTAAATCATCATAGACAACAACAAGGTTTTCTGGCTTAATATCCCTCCCCTCCAAGATCTTCTTAACTGCCAGGCCGCTTTTGTTCATGTATGTCTGGGGTAGGGCTAGAAGAACTTTCTCTTCCTTCCTTTCAGCCTCGCCTGCTTTGGAAAAAAATATTCTCTTTTTCAGTCTAACCTTCCATTCCTTAGCTGTTTTTTTGATAAAGGTGAATCCTACATTATGTCTTGTCCCAGAGTAACGTCTTCCAGGGTTCCCCAGTCCAACAACTGCCCACAAATGTTACTCCTTTTCCTTTGCCTTCTCCTCCTCCTTTCCCCTCTTTGCTTCCTTTTCCTCTTTTTCTTTCTTTTCCTCCTTTTCTTCCTTTTCTGGCCTCTCCTTTCCGATGACTTCGGGTTCTTCCTCTTCAGCGATCACCTCTTCTTCTTCCTCCTCGACTTCTATTTCTTCCTCTTTTAGAGGAACTTCAATCAGAATCAATATGGTATCAGAGGAGGTTATAAGCTTCACTCCCTCAGGTAAAGTAATATCTCCTGCTTTAAGAGACTGACGGAGGTGGAGGCCGCTTATATCTATCTCAATATGCTCAGGGATATCCTTGGGAAGGCATTCAATCTCAACTTCTCGAGTAATAAAGTCAACAAATCCTCCTTCTGCCTTAACTCCCACGGCTTCGCCCACGCTCACAACAGGCACTTCAACTCGAATGGCCTTATCCATAGCAATATGGACAAAATCTGCGTGAAGAATTTCGTCAGTAACAGGATCCCTTTGTAACTCTTTTATCATGACATCTCTTCTCTCCGAGTCGAACGAGACCTGAAAAACTGTATTTTCTCTGGTATCAGACTTCAAGATCATGAAGATATCCTGTTTTTTCAAAGTCAAGGGGACATTAGTGGCATCGGGCCCGTAGAGAATAGCAGGTATCATCCCTTCTCTTCTCAATCGACGAGACGCATTTTTTCCAAATGTTTCTCTTTTCTCCGCTTTAATCTTAAAACTCATCTCTCTTTCCTCCTTAGATAAACAGCGAACTCACTGATTGTCCTTTATTTATTCTCCGAATGGCTTCTCCAAAAAGAGGGGCAACAGAGAGGGTTATGATTTTATTAGACGACTTAGACTTCCCTTGCAGAGGGATTGTGTTGGTAACAATCAACTTTTCTAATTTAGAATTTTCTATTTTTTCTACAGCTTTCCCTGATAAGACAGGATGGCTGCAGGCGGCAAAAACTTTCTTGGCTCCTTCTCTCTTTAGAGCCTCAGCGCTCTCAACAAGCGTCCCTCCTGTATCCACCATATCATCCAGAATAACAACATCGCAATCTTTGACGTCGCCGATCACATGGAATACCTTTGCTTCATTTGGAGCAGGCCTCCGTTTATCTATAATCGCCAATCCAGCCCTCATCCTCTTTGCAAACAGCCTGGCTCTCCCCACTCCTCCCGCATCAGGGGAAACAACGGCTAAATCTTTCAACTTCAGGGTTTTAACATAATTAGCTAATACAGGAAGAGCCATCAAGTTATCAACAGGGATAGAGAAAAATCCTTGAATTTGAGGTGAATGGAGGTCCATAGCCAGAATCCTCGTAGCTCCGGCCGTCTGCAGCAGGTCAGCAACAAGGCGGGCCGATATGGGAACTCTTGGCCTGTCTTTCCAGTCCTGGCGTCCGTAGCAGTAGTAGGGGATGACAGCGGTGATCCTCTCAGCAGATGCTCGTTTAAAGGCATCAATCATCAGGAAAAGCTCCATTAAGTGAAAGTTAGCCTCATAGGAGCCAGATTGGATAACAAAAATGTCTTCACCTCGGATATTTTCATCAATATAAAAATGAATTTCTCCATCGCTGAATCGTTCCAAAACACATTTCCCCAAATTGATCTTCAAGAAACTAGCAATCTCTTGGGCTAAACCACCATTAGAAGAACCAGCAAAAACTTTCATCAAATTATTTTTACTCACTCAATCTCCTCCTCGATGACTTTCTCCAAAAGAAAGAAATTTCTTGGCGGCCTTTGGCTGGGGTGGGAGGATTCGAACCTCCGATGGCGGATCCAAAGTCCGCTGCCTTACCGCTTGGCTACACCCCAGTCTTCAGACTCCTCCAGTATCGCTCTCGAGGCAAAGTCTCAACAAGAAGAGAGGTGTAGTCCTTTTTCACTTTTCTCAAGACTTTCTCTGCCTTTTCTTGCTCTAAAAAGAGCCCGAACACAGCAGAACCAGTCCCACTGACTAAGGGCAACTCTGATCCCTGGCCCCTGAGCAATCTTTTTATGGCTTTAAGTTGAGGATAAAAGCGAAAAACCGTCTCTTCTAATCTATTTTCCAATAAACAGAATTCTCTGTTTTCTAAAAACTTGATAATTTTACTGTCTTTGTCCTGTGAAGTCAAGGATAACGGAAAATGGCTGTAAATGTGGGCGGTCTGGATCGAAAAAGAGGGCAAGACTAATAAGCAATAGAGTGTGGTAGCATCAGGGAGGGGAGTAACATCGTCTCCTCTTCCTGTTCCCAAGCATAGGCCGCCTTCGAGAAAAAAGGGAACATCCGCACCAAGTTGTCTAGCTAAATTCTTCAAATCTTCCTTCCCCAGCTGAAGCCCCCAGCTTTTATTCAAAACGTGAAGGGTGATGGCCGCGTTGCTGCTTCCTCCGCCTAATCCCTTGCCTGGAGGAATATTCTTGGTAACATGAATTTCAATCCCCTTGGATACATGAAATTGTTCTTTGAGGAGAAGCGCTGCCCGGAAAATAAGGTTATCCCTTTTCCACGATATTGTTTTATCATCTCCTTTAAGGAGAATTTCATCCTGCTCTTTCGACCGGAATTCCAGCACATCAAAAAAATTTATTGTTTGCAAGATAGTTCTTACTTCATGATAGTTGTCCTCTCTTTTCCCCCTGACTTCTAATCCAAGGTTTATCTTAGCAAAGGATTTAATTCTCATTGGCCAATATCTTTTCGATCTCAGCCCAGCTTTTTCGCTCATACTTGCCTAAAACAGAAAGAGAAAAGGTCCCTTTTTTTAAGGGCTGGTTAAGGTTGATTCTAAGAATTTTTAGACGCCCCTTGTTTAGAGGATGCTGAAAAACGAGAAGGCGGGCAAAAGGAGTATCTGTAAAAAATTCTTTGACTTCAAACCGAAACTCTCCTCTTTGGCCTGCCGTTATTCGACCCCTCTCATCCTTGGCAAAGCTCCAGATCTCTTTGCTCCTATCGTTTTCATATCCCATCTCTTCACCCTCCCATTTTCCGCTTAAAAGATTTATCATCTCATACAGATTTAACCGAAATCCCAGGAAATATCGGATAATCTCTTCCTCCTCTCCCTGCCAATAGACTCTCTTAGAAGGGACAATAAAGGCCGCCTCATCCTCTGCCACAATAATCTGGTAGAGCGTTCTGCCCAATATATTAGAGACTTCTATCCGACCCTGATGGGGAAGCTGGAACAAGAATGAAAACTTAGACCTAGATGATCCTTGGTCTCCAGCTATTCTTAAAGAAGCATACCCCTCTATCCTTTCGATCTTTGAAGGAAGTGGGAGAAGAATAACAGGGGAAGGACGGCAATAGATAAGAAAAAATATGGCAAGAAAAGCAACCAGGAAAAGTGAAACCTTTAAAACTTTGATATTTTGTTTATCCTTCGGCTGTCCCTCGTTTAAAATCCTGCGCATGGTCTCTCAAGAAAAAGAGCGTTAACCCTCATTTAATCATAAGCCTTGGAAATAGTCCTCTGTAATTCCCGGTTTCAGCTTACTATTTGTCCTCAGACTCTTAGACTGGAAAAGGCCTAGCAAGAAGCGAGTTCAATCGCTACTAGCCAGAATCAACCTTAAGCCCATGTTGAATATCCAAATCTTCCGGACTCTTTCTACTCCTTTTCCTCTTCTGATTCTTGTTTAGTGTCGTCTTCACCAAGGGAGAAGCCGTAATCTTCTGTCTTCAAGTTGCGCTTTTTATCTTGAGGTGCGAGTTTAACATCACCTACACGAGAGAAACCATAATCTTTTATTCCCAGCTTCTGCATCTTCTCTTTAGTCTTCTCCTTATCTCCCTTGCCACCAAGGGAGAAGCCGTAATCTTCTGTCTTCAGCTTGCGTTTTCTTTTTCGGAGAAGAGGATAGAGTGGCGATTTCAGTTTCTTTCCAAAACAAGAAAGAGTTGGATTGAAGATTAAGACAAGAACGAATAGAGCTAGAATGATTATGATTCCATAAATCTGCCAACGCATCTTGTGCCTCAAACGGAAAAGAGCTTGTCTCTGAAACTTTCCCGCACGAGATTTTTCAAATTCATTATAAGCTTGGCTCCTGCATTAGTCAATGTGGACGCGCGATTTGCCAACCCGCAGCTGCTGGGATAAGGCCTTGCCACTATTGTTTGGGTTAAAGCTCTCCCCTCGGAAAAAAGAAGGAAAAAAGAGGGCAGGGCACTTTTTCTGTCGTTCTGTCCCCAAGTTTAGAATGTCCTCTTTTTTATAAAAAAGAGCCTGTCTCCTTTTCTTAGGCATCCCTATGACAAGGCCTGACTCCATATGAAGAAATGAGCAGGATCTTTGGTTAGCCTGAAACGACAGTTGCGTCACAAAAAAGAGGGGTACGAAAGGTAGAAGTGCTATTTTTTCTCTTCTAAATCTTCCTGGAAATCAGAGATCTTAGCCTTCACTTTCTCTTCACCTAGATAAAGACCAATCAAGAAAGCTGCAGAAGTAGCGAAGATAATGAAAAGAGATTTGAGGAAATCTTTCATCTTAACTTTCCTTTTAGATTGTCATTAAAAATGCAAAAAAAGTCAACAATATAAACCAAAAATAATCAAAAAATTTCAAAATTGCGTCATTGTTGATGGAAAATTTCTAAATGCCTGATTATTTGATAAGAGTATAGATGCTTACTGATAGCATATTTGATTTTTCCTCTATTTCTTTGTATAGTTTCTTATGTCACAATTTAGGATAGGCATAAAAAAATGAGAAAAATTTCTTTGATTATCTTTCTTTCTCTCTGCCTCTTCGTCTCTTGCGCATGGGCTCAGGGGATAAGGAAAGCAGTCTGGGCAGGACAATTTTATGAAAAAAAGGCGGAAATACTCTCCCAGCAAATAGACCAATTCCTCGAGAATGCCAAAAAAACACCTCCCCCTAGCGAAGAGATTCTAGCTCTTATTGCTCCGCATGCTGGATATGTTTATTCAGGGCAGACCGCTGCTTATTCATACCGTTTGATTCAGGGAAAAGATTATGAGTCAGTCATGATCATCGCCCCTTCTCACCGTTATGGCTTCAAGGGTTGTTCAATTTACTCCCGGGGTGGATACGAGACGCCTCTGGGAGTTGTAGAAATCGATGAACCCCTTGCCGCAGAAATCTCTAAGGCTTCTGGCTATAAATACGTACCCAAAGCTCATCAGATGGAACACTCTGTGGAAGTTCAAATTCCTTTCATCCAAAAAACCCTTCCTCAGGCAAAAATTGTTCCCATCGTGATGGGTTATCCCACAAGAAAGACCATTACTAATCTAGCAGAGGCCATGATTGAAGTTCTGCCTGGGAAAAAAGTTCTGATAATCGCTTCAACTGACATGTCACATTTCCTTCCTAAGAAAAAAGCCAACGATACTGACTTCAAGACAATTTCTCTCATTCAGTCTTTCCAAACTAGCGCTCTCCTCAAGAGGCTCGAAAGAGGCGAAAACATCATGTGCGGAGGGGGTCCAGTTGTCTCATCTCTGTTCTATGCTCAAGAACGAGGAGAGGCGAAAGCTGAAATTCTCCACTATGCCGACTCTTCACCATTAGGGGGAGAATCCCAAGTTGTCGGTTATTTGGCAGCCGCTCTTTATTCAAAAAATCTTAATCCCAATTTTAGCCTCTCTCTAGAGGAGAAAACAGAGCTTCTCCGGCTGGCCCGTTCTGCCATAAATCAGTTTATCAGAGAGAAAAAAATCATAAATTACAGCACAGAAAACCTGAATTTTCTAGCCAAGAAGGGCGCCTTTGTAACTCTCAAAAGAAAAGGCTACCTGAGAGGATGCATAGGTTTCATCGAGCCCGTCGCGCCTCTATACCAAACCGTTATTCACACTTCCGTTTACGCTGCCTGTAGAGATCAGAGATTTCCTCCTGTCTCAGCGGAAGAACTTGATGATTTAGAAATCGAGATTTCTGTTCTTTCTCCTCTCAAAAAAATTCACGATCCAAGTCTCGTTAGAGTTGGAAAACACGGTCTTGTTATCTCCAAAGGGAACAAAAAAGGGCTCCTCCTACCTCAAGTTCCTGTCGAAAATAACTGGTCAAGGGAAACATTTCTCAAGCAAGCGTGCATGAAAGCTGGCCTTCCGCCGAATACTTGGAAATCCGGAGCTGATATTTATATATTCGAAGCTATTATTTTACGATGATTAGAAATGCCACTTTACGAATATAATTGTTTAACATGCGGCTCTTCGCTTGAAGTCCTCCAGAAAGTCCATGAACCGCGGAAAAAAAATGCCCTAAATGTGGAGGCCTACTAAAGAAAGTCATTTCGCCTCCAGCCATTCAGTTTAAAGGCAGCGGCTGGTATATCACTGACTACGCTCGAAGCGAAAAATCAAAAAAGGAAGGTAAAGCCAAAGAGAAGCCCGCAAGCGAAAAACCTGCTGCTTCCAAGAAAAAAAAGAGCCCTTCTTCGTCTTCAGCTGACTAAACAGACCATCCATATCTCTCAAGGCTGCGATCTTAAGGTTAGGACACAAAGGGGGAAAGCTTATTTTTGTAACATAAGGGAGGATTATCTTTCTCTTTCATCTTTTATTTTTATTTCGGTCTTATTAATTCTAAGGTACTGGGAAACATCTCCGTATCCGATATAACTCATTGTTAAGGCATATTTTTTGGGAAATAGCCGCAGCGACCATTGAAGAAAGGCTCAGGCTGTATGGCTCAAAAACACGTTGCTTTTGCCCCAG
>JABAOH010012504.1_pt1 | contig 115749 bp, 105 predicted proteins | sample 7062181 | NCBI WGS metagenome assembly JABAOH01 (sample SAMN14538630, study PRJNA623070) | marine sediment metagenome | biome: marine biome [ENVO:00000428]; feature: marine pelagic biome [ENVO:01000023]; material: deep marine sediment [ENVO:00002113]; isolation source: pool of 5 deep marine...
CAGCCGGACACAGGGGAACAGGCGTTGGAGATTGCCGAGACCCTGGTGCGGAGTGGAGCGGTGGATGTGGTCGTGGTGGATAGTGTGGCGGCGCTGGTGCCGAGGTCGGAGATCGAAGGGGACATGGGGGATGCAACGATGGGAATGCAGGCGCGGCTGATGAGCCAAGCGCTGCGGAAACTATCGGGTGCGATCAAACAAACCAACACGGCGGTTGTGTTCACGAACCAGTTAAGACAGAAGATTGGGGTGATGTTTGGGAACCCTGAGACGACGACGGGTGGAATGGCGTTGAAGTTCTATGCGTCGGTGCGGATGGATATGAGGCGGATTGAGAGCATCAAGGTAGGGCAAGAGGTGGTTGGGAATCGGACGAGGGTGCGAGTGGTGAAGAACAAGGTGGCTCCGCCGTTCAAGGTGGCGGAATTCGATATTATGTACAACGAGGGGATTTCAAAGGCTGGAGATCTATTAGACCTCGGCGTGGAGTTGGAATTGATCGAGAAAAGGGGATCCTTCTACTCCTATAACGGTCAGCGGCTGGCTCAAGGTCGAGAATCCGCAAAAGGGTACCTGAGGGATGATATAGAGATTGCCCAGGAATTAGAGCTCCGAATCCGGCACGCAAGTGGAGTCTTACCTGAAGAATATGAGGATAAAGTAGAAATTATTGAAGGTGAACTCGAAGTTGTTGAATCTAGTGAATTAATTCAGGTGGTTCAATAGAACGAAATGATGCGTCGGTGATAACGAAGATCGCCTTTGTGCAATTTCATGTAAAGGACGATGGGGTGTGGCCGTCCTTCCAATATGCACAAGGCGATCTTTGTATTTCGTAGAATCATCCGGGAATACAAGAATAGTCATCCATCAAGCATGTCATTGAAGAGAGCATGATGAGTGTATTACCGGATTATGCCATTGATTAAGTTCCTTCTTCCCAAGAGGACAGATATTTTTCTTGCTCTTCAGTCAGAGAGTCAATTTTGATGTCCATTGCCTCCAACTTCAGATGTGCGATCTCCCGGTCCAATTCTTCTGGCATCGTGTAAACTTTGTTCTCAAGCTTGTCTGCGTTCTGCAGTAGATACTCAAAGGAAAGCGCCTGATTCGCGAAAGACATATCCATTACACTAGCGGGGTGTCCTTCTGCAGCTGCCAGATTAATCAGTCTTCCATCAGCAAGCAGGTTGATTCGACGTCCATCGGATAGCGTGTACTCCTCCACAAATTGACGGATACGCCGTTTTTCGTTAGCCATTTCTTCCAATGCAGGAATATTAATTTCAACATTGAAGTGACCGGAGTTGCTGATGATAGCGCCATCCTTCAGGAGTTCGAAGTGCACTTGATCAAGGACGTTGATGTCCCCGGTTAACGTACAGAAGATATCACCTAACGGCGCCGCATCCACCATCGGCATCACTCGGAAGCCATCCATCACGGCTTCGAGAGCTGGAAGTGGATCGACCTCGGTAATAATGACGTTTGCGCCCATCCCCCTGGCCCTCATAGCAAGACCTCGTCCACACCAGCCATAACCGGCGATGACAAAGGTCTTTCCTGCGAGCAGGACGTTTGTCGCCCGGATGATGCCGTCGATGGTAGATTGACCTGTCCCATAGCGGTTATCGAAGAAGTGTTTTGTCATTGCGTCGTTGACTGCAATCACTGGATAACCTAAAGCCCCTTCTGCAGCCATGGCTCTCAATCGGATGACCCCAGTGGTTGTTTCTTCCGTTCCACCGATAACCCCACCGAGCTTCTCGCTCCGATCCTTGTGAAGGGTACTCACCAAATCAGCGCCGTCATCCATGGTCACCATAGGACCGTGATCCAATGCCGCATTGATATGAGCGTAATAGGTCTCATTGTCTTCACCTTTGATAGCGAAAACGGGGATCTCAAAGTGGCTAACAAGTGAGGCAGCGACATCATCTTGGGTGGAGAGCGGATTTGAGGCGCAAAGAACTACATCTGCGCCTCCGGCTTGTAGCGTTCGCATAAGGCTGGCAGTCTCTGTTGTAACGTGAAGGCATGCGGAAAGCCGTGCTCCCCTCAACGGCTGTTCCTTCGAAAATCGTTCCCTCACTACGTGCAAAACGGGCATTTCCTGTTCAGCCCATTCAATTCTCCGACGTCCGCCTTCTGCGAGGCTTAGGTCTCTTACATCATATTGATCGCTCATTGAACTCTCCAATCAATGGTTATTCTTCTTTTTTATGAATTTCCCAATTCCTTCAAGGTATCTGCAATACTCCCGAAAACCTAGCTTTCGATAGCAAGTAATGGCTGGTTCGTTATCCACAGCGACATTCAACACGATCGTTTTGAACTGTTGGGTGAGTAGCTCTGCCACGACTGCACCGGTGACTTGGGTTGCCAATCCCGCATCACGACACATTGGTTCTGTGAAAACATTACCGATTGCTGCGACACTCGCTTCAGGAGAGATTATATGTGTCCCGGCAACGCTTATCAATTCATCCCCTTCAAAGTAGCCAAAGAATATGCCTCCCTCTAGTTGGTCTGTGGTGAATGAATCAGGTCTATCCGGATGATCACTGAAAAGCTCGAGAATCGCTGGCAGGTCTTCTCCGTTGAGTCTCGTTATTCCTGGATCTGATGTTCCTGGCAAAGTGGCGTTGTCCAAAACCATGCGCCACATCTCAGATTCATGGTCAATATGAAGCTGATGTTGCAGGAGGTCATAGTGGGGTTTAAGGAGAGTGTAAGTGTAGATATCTTCTGGGATGTTAACGAGTAAGTTTTCAGCAGTCTCGACAGGACCAGTGCAAAACAGAACCGGTGGTCGAATTCCTCGGAAGATCAAGAAGACTGTTTCGCCATCCATAAACCACTCGGAGGCCACTGAGAAAGGTGGCTCCAAATCAGCAAGGGCGTAGGCGGACCAAACTCGGTCTGAATCTAGGAGCTCGCGAATCTTTCCAACCATGTGTTGATAACTCATCCCAGTTGATCCAAGTCCCCATCATCATCAAAGTGTTCGCGGAAACGTTGGGTAAAAGTTGGCAGGTCGTATGAATGGCCTTGAGGTCCTTCATATTCGAGGCTGTATGTTGATGCGAGGACGCCCATTTGTGCGCAGCGTTCAAGTGGAAAGTCATTCAGATAGCCAGTGAAGAAACCACCTCGGAATGCATCGCCGGCTCCGGTGGGATCCTTAATTCGCTCTGGTGGAACGGCAGGAGTGTGGCTACACCCTTCCTTTGTCCACACATCAACACCTTCCTCGCCAAGTGTGATCACAATGAATGCTGCATGATTGAGGATACTCTCGCAATCCAGCCCGGTTCTTTCTTGAATGAGAGCCAGCTCGTAATCGTTGGCAAAGAGTGCCCTACAACCAATGATTCCCTCTTTTAATACCTCCGTTTCAAGCCGGACGATTTGTTGGCTGGGGTCATAGAAGTAGTCAATATCGAGTTGATCGCATTCCTGCACGTACTGTTGCATGGCTTGGGGATCATTGGGCGAGATGACGGCAAGATCGGGTTTGGATGATAGGTCAGAGAAATGAAGATCGCTGGCACGAGCCATCGCTCCGGTGTAAAAGCTTGCGATCTGGGCATTCATACTATCCGTGTTGACGAAGAATGAGGCAGTGAAAAGGTCTGGGATGATTTGAATGGCGGAAGTGTCGACGCCTCGCTCTTCTAGCCACTCACCATATTCACCAAAATCCTTGCCCACTGTCGCCATTACCAGCGGTGATTCTCCAAGTAACGCCATGGTATAAGCGATATTGGTGGCCACTCCGCCTGATCTGCGGACCATCGTATCGACCAGGAATGATAAGCTGATTCGATCGAGTTGATCTGGCAGGATGTGGTCGCGGAAACGACCGGGAAAGGACATCAGATAATCAAATGCAATGGAGCCGGTGATAACGAATTTCATGTGGGCTGTGCCTTTTCCACGGCTTCTCTCAATCCATTCTCATAGGGTGGATACACAACACCGACTTCTGTGATGAATGCCGTAATCAAGCGGTGTGGGGTGACATCGAAGGCTGGATTACGGGCTCTACTCTGCTCAGGAGCGAATGGTCGATCATTCCACTGGAGGTTCAGCACCTCTGCAGGATCGCGTTCTTCAATAGGAATTTGATCACCTGAGGGAGTGTTGAGGTCAATTGTCGATGTTGGCAGAGCAACGTAAAATGGAACATTATTATCCTTTGCTGCGAGTGCAAGCGGGTAAGTTCCTATCTTATTAGCAACATCACCGTTCGCAGCTGCACGATCAACGCCAACGATCACGGCGTCTACAGTTCCCCCGGCAAGGAAGAACCCAGCTGCATTGTCCGTAATGATCTCATAAGGTACACCGAGATTCTCTAACTCCCAGGCAGTTAGCCGGGCTCCCTGGAGACGCGGTCGCGTCTCATCCACAAATACATGAATGCCTTTACCTTGCTCATGAGCGCAGCGGATGACTCCGAGAGCTGTTCCATAGTCGACGGTAGCCAATGCGCCGGTGTTGCAATGGTGGATCACCGTTGCGTTATCAGGGAGTAATGCGGCGCCGTGCTCTCCCATCTTGCGGTTGATCTCGACATCCTGGTCCGCGACACGTTGTGCTTCAGTGATGAGTCGATCTCGCATCGCGTCAGGACCATCATCAGAGACGTCTTTTGCTGATTGCAGCATTCGCTTAAGTGCCCAATCCAGGTTTGAAGCTGTTGGGCGAGCTGCATGCAGAATATCAGCAGCTTCCTGCAGGTCATGCGATAGATCTTCGCTAGATGAAGCAGAAGATTTATGCCCAGCTAGGGCCAGACCAAAAGCAGCTGTGGCTCCAATGGCTGGAGCTCCGCGCACGGCCATATCCTTGATGGCGAAGGCTACCTCCTCTGTGCTATGAAGTTGGATGAGTACGAATTCTTCAGGAAGCAGCCGTTGGTCGATCATCTCGACCACCGGTCCATCTGTGACCCATCGTACAGTTCTCATGTTCGACTCACAAAAAGGCGCTCTCAGAAGAGAGCGCGTCGCTCAGGCGGAATGGAAGTCTAGCATGCAGCGGCCGAGCTTGCAAGGGTGTGACAAAGCTAGGCTACGTGAGCGCTACTCATAAACCTGAAGTGAATTAGATCGATAATAATTGACACTATGTTTCATCTCCTTTATGATGGCGCCTATGCGTCCACATAGACGGGGCATTTTTGTGCTGTTGGTCGTACTCATTGCCCCAACTCTGGCATGTACGATCCCATTAATCGGTGGTATTGGAACAACAGCTACGCCCACTGCGATAGCAACCGCGACCAGGACCCCAACACCTCAGCCAACCGCAACTCCAACACTAGCTCCCACAGCAGCACCTTCTGCAATTATTAATGCTGGTGAATGGGCACGTTTTAACGGAGATTGGGACAAAGCGTTGACCGAGTTCCAGACCGCTCTAAACCAGACAGCTGACTTGGATGAGGCAGCATCCGCCGAATTGGGAATGTCAATGACATTGCTTGAAGCCGGACGATATGCTGAAGCCAATCAGGCGTTGACCGCCTACCTGGAAAAGTACCAAGATCATGTAGGTAGATCAAAGGCATATTTCCTTAGGGCAAGTGGTTCATTAGCTCTGGGGGATCATATTTCAGCCATCGAAGATCTTGACCAATACCTTGAGTTGGAGCCTGACCTTCTAACCTCCTATGTACAAGAACAAGTTGGTGACATCTATCGTGGGATTGGGCTCCCGCTTGAAGCGATTCCCCGATACCAATTTGCAATGGAGTCGGCTCGCTCTGGTGGAACTCTCGAGCTCCAAATCAAACTCGCGCATAGCTATTTCGAAGCAGGGGATTATGTCGCAGCATCGGAGCAGTTCGACCTGGTTTATTACTTGGCAAGCGAGCCATCCACTCGGTCTGCTATGAACCTACTGGCAGGTCGTGCATTGGAAGCTGTGGGTGACTATGAAGGTGCATTTGCGAAGTTTCAGGATTCCATCGTCCAGTTTCCGGAAGAGTACGAATCCTACCTTGGCTTAATCACTTTGGTGGACGCAGGAGTATATGTTGATGAGTTCCTTAGAGGTGTAGTAGATTACCATGCTGAGGCGTATGGTCCCGCATTAGCTGCGTTCGACCGTTACTTGGTTACAACGCCCACCAGTTCAGGGTTCTACTATCGGGGTCTGACAAAGAGAGCCTTAGGCGATCCATACGGCGCAATTCAAGATTTCCAAACAGTGATTGATTTTTACTCAGGAGATCTTCACTGGACTGATGCCTGGTTTGAGAGAGCGTCTACTGAAAGGGTCCAGCTCTCCGATTCTGCAGCTGCCGTCAACACATATCTCAACTTCGTTTCGGCAGCTCCTGGCAGCCCGAATTCGCCAGACGCGTTGAACTCGGCGGCGCGGATTCTTGAGCGGGATGATCAATTATCGGAAGCCGCGTTGGTGTGGTTAAGGATTCCACAGGAATATTCATCCTACTGGCTTGCATATGAAGGCGCTTTTCTGTCAGGAGTTACGAGGTACAGGTTAGGCGAGTACGGAGCAGCACGAGACGCATTTCTCCTTGCTGACGCGACTGCAAGAGAACCTGGAGAAAGAGCGGCCGCAAAGTTGTGGGTGGGGAAGACTTATGAAGCTGAAGGGGATCTTCAAGCCGCCAGGTTGGAATGGGGATCTGCTGCTGATATCGACCCGACAGGATACTACTCTGTCCGTGCGCATGATCTATTAGTTGGACGCGATCCTTTTAAGCCAGCGTCAAACCTGGAGTTTCCATCCAGCGCGCAATTGGATGTCGAAAGGGAAGAAGCAGAACTTTGGCTCCGTGCTCAATTCGGCATCGAAGGTCCTGAGCCACTTTCTGAGTTGGATGCGACACTTGCCCAGGATGCGAGGTTACTGAGGGGAGAAGAATTCTGGCGATTGGGGCTCTATCAGGAGGCGAAAGCCGAATTCGAGACAATGCGTAGAGCGATCCAGCACGATGCAGGTGCAACTTATCGCCTTATGCACCGTTTATTGGAGCTTGGACTCTACCAGCCTGCGATATTTGCAGCTCGCAATATCCTCAACCTTGCCAACTTGAGTGACGCGGAGACGTTGGACGCACCAGTGTATTTTAACCGCATCCGGTTTGGCACCTATTATCAAGATATCATCTTCCCTGAAGCTACCCGTCTAGATCTCGATGTACTCTTTGTGCTGTCCGTTGTGCGACAAGAGAGCCTGTTTGAGAGTTTCATCACTTCCTACGCTGATGCACGCGGACTTATGCAAGTTATTCCAAGCACCGGACTTGAGATTGCCCAGAGGATAAATTGGCCGCCAGGATACCAAGCCGATGATCTATACAGAACTCTTGTGAGCGTTAGATTTGGTGTGGAATATCTTGCTCAACAGCGTGATCTATTTGATGGAGATCTGATTGCGACATTGTCAGCTTACAACGCTGGACCTGGAAATACCCTTATCTGGAAGGAACTTGCTCCACAAGACCCAGATCTTTTCTTGGAAGTGGTACGTCTCGATCAACCGCAGCGCTATATACGCGGGATCTATGAGATGTTTGCAATTTATCGCGCTCTTTACGCCAGTGGTGAATGAGTAGACATCTCCATCAACTTCGTAATAATTCATCGAATCGAATTCATACCTGATAACTATGGCTGCTGAATGTTCACGGTTGCTTTCATTTAATACATAAGCAAAATCGTTGAGCATGAAGATCAATCTCTCAATTCGACATGACTACTCAACTTCCGGGATAAACAATACCAACCTGAGTGGAATATGATATTGTTGAGGGCGTACTGGCAATTGGGCTGCTACCCATGCGGAAGATACGATTCCATGGGCACATATTCTTGAGAGGTCAATGAAAACAAACTCCGAGCCTTCGATGGATAGACCCATTTGGCAAGATCACAGGGAACACCTGCATCTCATAGCAAGAGAAGCGCTGGAAGCTGTCGATCCTTTCCCGTCGGTGATACGCCATCTTTCACTCAAAGGCGATCTGCTAAAAGTTGGTAGTCAAGAGTATGAACTGGGTGATGATTCGAAGGTGTTCGTCGTCGGGGCTGGAAAAGCTGGGGTTGCAATGGCACGCGGTGTTGAGAGTGTCATTGGTCAAAAGATCTCGGCTGGGATTATATCAGTACCCGCGCTGCCGGAACAAAACCTGGAGAAGATCGATTTTATCTGCGGAGGTCATCCGCTCCCGACAGAAGGTTCGGTCGAGGCTGGTGAGGCGCTACGCGATCTGCTGATGGAAACAGGTCCGGCGGATGTTGTCCTTGTATTGATCTCAGGGGGCGGATCGGCACTTCTTGAGCTTCCGTTGGATGAACTTCAATTAGAGGACTTGGTAAAGACGAATGACCTTCTTTTAAAAAGCGGAGCACCTATTCATGAGTTCAACGCGGTGCGCAAAGAGCTTTCTTTAATTAAGGGGGGTGGCCTCGCTCAAATGGCAGCACCAGCGCGAACGGCTGCCTTAATCCTTTCGGATGTGGTCGGGGATCATCTGGATGTCATCGCATCTGGTCCGACTGTTCCCAGCACATCGAATGCGATGGATGCGTTGGAAGTACTTAAGCGTTATGAATTGAGTTCTAAAGTTCCTCGGCGCGTTCTGGATGTGGTGAATTCGAGGATTGCGGTTCTGGAATCAAGTGTGAGTGAGGAGATTAAAACAGTCGAAGTCAATAACATCCTTATTGGTAGCAATTCCATAGCTGCAAGTGCTGCGGAGACTAAAGCGCGTGTACTTGGTTATCATCCAAAGCTTTTAACCACAGCACTACAGGGCGAAGCCAGCGTTGTAGGACGTATGATCGCGAAGACGTTAAAAGGCTCGGATATTCGAAGAACCGCGCAGGAAGTGCCGATTTGTTTGATCATGGGCGGTGAGACAACGGTTTCACTTAAGGGAGACGGCATTGGTGGCAGAAATCAGGAGCTTGCATTATCAGCGGCGATTGAATTGGATGGTGAAGAAGGAGTGGCCATTATGACCTTCGCAACGGACGGCATCGATGGACCGACACCCGCAGCCGGCGCGATTGTCACGGGTCAGACATTGACGAAGGCACGCTCCATTGGCTTGGATGCGATGGACTCATTGATGCGAAATGACTCCTATTCATTTTTCAAGGTGATAGGGGATGCAGTGATCACGGGGCCAAGCGGCACCAATGTCAACGATCTGGTATTTTGTGTCGTCTACGCTACAGAGGAATCAACTGTATTGGGGATATGATGTCAGGGATCGTCCTTAGAAAAATCACCATAGATGCATACTCAGAGGATAAGGACAGACCATTCAACCAGAAGTTTGTTGTGCCGCATACTATAATTGGCTTATATATCTGTCATCCTTACCTCTACTAATGGAGAATGACGGAGGACATGTCTGAGATTTTAGAAGCTATCGATATGATGTTGTCAGAGGGGAAAAGTGTTTGTGTTGCAACAGTTGTCTGGACATGGGGATCATCTCCACGGACTGTTGGGGCAAAGATGGTAGTCAATCAGGATGGGGAGATGGTCGGCTCAGTGAGCGGTGGCTGCGTTGAAGGTGCAGTTGTTGAAGAAGCCACCCAGTCACTTCAAAATGGCCAGGCCAAGCTGCTGCACTACGGCGTGGCGGATGAGGAAGCGTGGGGAGTTGGTCTTGCATGTGGTGGTGAGATTGACGTATTCCTGGTTCCAATCCTGAACTCGGATTCCTTTGAGGCGTCTCAATATGGGCGTATGCTCGCATACGTTAATATGGAATTACCATTTGTCCTTGCTCGAGTAGTTCAGGGACCATCACCTGTGTTCGGTCAATCCATCCTATACTCGGAAAAAGGGGAAACCTTCGGCGATATGGAGCATGAACTCAGGGAGCAAGTCATAACTAGGGCTCAAGAAACAATGAATGTTGGGAGTTCGTGCGTCGAAGAGCATTCGTGTGATGGAGAGGCGGTTGATGTTTTCTATGAGTATCGAGGCCGTCCATTGAAACTCGTAATCGTTGGAGGAGTTCACATCGCCATTGCGCTTGCAACACAGGCCCGATCTCTCGGCTATCGTGTTTATGTGATCGATCCGCGCAGTGCATTTGGGGTGGAATCACGATTTGAGGAAATTGATGGCTTGATCGATGCTTGGCCAGGCGAAGGTCTTAGAAAGGTTGGCGTGGATTCTTCAACAGCTGTTGCAGTGCTAACGCATGATCCAAAGCTTGATGATCCCGCGCTAAAGTTCGCTTTGTCGAGTCCCGCCTTCTACGTGGGAGCATTGGGGAGTCAGAAGACGCAGAAGGCGCGCCGGCGAAGATTACTGGAAGCCGGCGTTTCTGAGGAGCAAGTCGATCGTCTTCGTGGGCCTATCGGCTTGGATCTCGGGGGCCGTTCTCCTTCCGAGATAGCCCTGAGTATCATGGCGGAGATTGTCGCAGTACGTCATGGAACCCAAGCTTTTCAAAATTGACACACCATCCATAGAGGCGAAAACCTTATTCTCCACCAGGAGAATTCACTTCCGCAGGTGGTATTTTTCTTGACTGCGATACTTCATTATGGTAAAATCTGGGGTCGCGGTTTATGGAAGATCGTAAGATTATTGGTTTACAGTTGTAATATTCATATCCATTTCAACCGGCTTGATACCAAGCCGGTAATACGCGTTACCTACTAAGCTTTGTCTCTACGTGAGACCCATTCATATCGAGGAGTTAACGAATGGTATCTGCAAGCAGCACCAAGTGGTACTCTCGAATTCCGGATGCATTCTCCCTTCCTACGCTCATTGAAGTTCAATTGGATTCCTTTGAACGTTTGAAGCAAGAGGGATTGGCTGAGCTGTTCGACGAGATTTCACCGATTGAATCGTACAACGGCGGGATGCGGTTGTACTTTCCAGGAAATACTCCCGAGAGCAAGGAATTCGGACTTAGCTATTGGTTTGAGGATCCCAAACATGATCTAGAGGAATGTGTAGAGCGCGATCTTACTTACGCTGCTCCTCTCTACGTATCCGTACTCCTTGCCGGCCCCGAGGTACCGGAGCCCATCAAACAGGATATCTTTTTAGGCGATTTCCCTTTTATGACGGAAAAAGGCACTTTCGTCATTAACGGCACCGAGCGCGTGGTTGTTTCGCAATTGATCCGATCACCAGGCGTTTACTTCGAAGCCCCTGAGGATCGGGTGACTGGCCGGCGCTTAGCGGCCGCAAAATTGATCCCGGATCGTGGCGCATGGATGGAATTCGAAACTCGTAAGAGTGACTATCTCACTCTCAAGTTCAACCGTAAAAGGACCGTCCCTGTAACCATCCTGTTGCGCGCTTTGGCCGTGGTTGATGATGGGCTTAGCGATTCACCTATTAAAGAGGGCAGCGACGAGGAACTGCTTTCTCTCTTTACCGAGGCGGATAATAACCCTGACCACATGTATATCCCTACGACAATCCGGCAAGAGCCGACGTGGGATTTGCGAAATGGTCGAGAGCTCGCTGAAGAGGCCTTGATCGAGTTCTACCGTAGGATGCGACCAGGCGATCCACCAACGCTGGAAAATGCGAAGGAGTATCTTTACGATCAACTCTTCGATCAGCGCCGGTACGACCTTGAGCGTGTAGGCCGGTACAAGCTTAATCAAAAACTTGGGCTGATGGATGAAATCCCACTTGAGCATCGCCGTGTTTCCTCCTGGGATATCGTAAGGCTAATCGAGCGCATGATCCAAATCAATAATGGTGTTGAGGAGCCTGACGACATCGACCACCTGGGCAATCGCCGAGTCAAAACAGTAGGTGAGTTAATTCAGAGCAAGCTCCGGGTAGGCCTCCGGCGTATGGAACGTGTCATCCTCGAGAGGATGTCCATCCACGAACAGGAACAGATCTCACCCGTCTCATTGATCAACATCCGTCCTGTCGTCGCGGCTATTCGTGAATTCTTTGGCTCAAGCCAGTTAAGCCAGTTCATGGATCAAACCAATCCGCTGGCCGAACTCCGACACAAACGTACACTCTCAGCTCTAGGTCCCGGCGGATTACGCCGTGAACGTGCAGGATTTGATGTTCGCGATGTTCATCACTCCCACTATGGACGGATTTGCCCGATTGAGACGCCTGAAGGTCCAAACATCGGCCTCATTGGTCGTTTGGCTTCCTATGCACGAGTGAATCGGTTTGGTTTTATTGAGACCCCTTACCGCAAGGTGATCCGGGAACTTCAACCGGATGATCCTGTACTTATCGGCCAGATTTTGCGGGAAGATGTCAGGAATCCTAGATCCAAGAAAGTTGTCGCTGAAGCTGGAACCAAGATGACGTCTACACTGGCGAAACGAATGGCGAATTTGGACAAGCCGATCCCGATTGAACCATTTGTTTCGAATGAAACGATCTATCTTTCAGCAGACATAGAAGACCGATATGTGATCGCTCAAGCTAATGCACCATTGGGTGAGGATCAGAAGTTCGTCCGGCAGCGGGTTTCTTGTCGACACCACGGAGATTTCCTCTTTGCGAGACCGGATCAGATTGACTTCATGGACGTCGCACCGCGCCAGATCGTTGGTGTGAGTGCATCACTCATTCCATTCCTGGAGCATGATGACGCGAACCGAGCACTCATGGGTTCGAACATGCAGACCCAGGCTGTTCCTTTAATAACACCAGAAGTGCCCACGGTGTCTACAGGAATGGAAAGACAAGCAGCAATTGATTCGGGCCAGGTGATCATGGCGGACATCGATGGTGAAGTGGAGTCAGTAACGGGATCTGCAATTGTGATCCGCTCCGGATCGGAACGCCACATATACAATCTCAGGAAATACAATCGTTCAAATCAGAGCACCTGTATCGACCAGCGACCAGCAGTTATCAAAGGTCAACGTGTCCGAAAGGGTGATGTGATTGCCGACTCATCCTCAACCGAGAATGGCGAACTGGCACTGGGCCAAAACGTGCTTTGCGGCTTTATCTCGTGGGAGGGTGGTGATTTCGAGGACGCGATCTTGATTTCCGAGCGTCTTGTCGAGGGTGACCGTTTCACCTCCGTTCACATCGAGAAGCATGAGGTTGAAGCCAGAGATACGAAACTTGGACCCGAGGAGATAACCTACGACATCCCCAATGTTGGTGAGGAAGCTCTGCGGGATTTGAATGAGGATGGGATTATTCGCATCGGGGCAGAGGTTGGTCCCAACGATATTCTCGTGGGAAAGATCACACCAAAGGGTGAGAAAGAACTCACACCGGAGGAGAAGCTGCTCCGAGCTATATTCGGTGAGAAAGCTCGCGAGGTGAAGGATACCTCACTGCGAATGCCGCATGGTGAACGGGGGAAGGTCGTTGACGTTCGCGTTTTCACTCGTGACGAGCATAGGGACCTTCCTGCTGGTGTTGAGAAGATGGTGAGAGTTTCTGTTGCTCAAAGGCGGAAGGCAACAGAAGGCGATAAGATGGCAGGTCGGCATGGCAACAAGGGTGTGATTTCTAAAGTCGTTCCTGTTGAGGACATGCCTTTCCTCGAAGACGGAACTCCCATCGATCTGATCCTGAACCCACTTGGAGTTCCAGGACGAATGAATATTGGTCAGATTCTGGAAGCCCATCTTGGTTGGGCGGCGGATCGGTTGGGCTTTCGCGCGGTGACGCCTGCATTTGATGGTGCTGATGAGCGTGAAATCGCAGCCGAATTATCGAGATCCTGGCTGATTGATCGCGCGTGGTACGAGATTGGTGAGCGCGCCTGGGAATGGGTGAAGGAAGAAGGGTACTACGAAGAGGAAATCTTCACAGACGATGAAGAGGTTCGGCGAATCTATTTAGAGCAATGGCTTGGGGATAAGGGATACGATCTTGATCTCCTGGTGACGGATATGGTGTATGCGAAGCGGGCAACGTTGCGTGAGTGGCTAACTGAGAAGGGTTACAATCCTGATGACATTCTTGTTTTCGAGGATACTGAGCTGCCCATTGCTGAACGCGATGTGATAGACCAGACCGCCTTCGAGGTGAGTCTCAGGCTGTGGATTGAGGCGATGGGCTACACGGCTCGGGCGAACGCTACCGTACAGACACTACGCAAGCAAGCTCAAAAGGCCATGCTCGAGACAGGTACCCCCATTCCCATCCTTGGGAAACAGACTCTCTATGATGGGAAAACCGGGGAGCCCTATGATCAACCAGTTACTGTCGGCGTCGTGCTGATGATGAAGTTACATCACCTGGTCGAAGATAAGGTTCACGCTCGATCAACCGGACCGTACTCCCTTGTGACGCAACAACCGTTAGGCGGTAAAGCGCAGTTCGGTGGTCAGCGTTTCGGTGAGATGGAGGTCTGGGCTCTTGAAGCATACGGTGCGGCACATACGCTGCAGGAAATGTTGACAGTGAAATCGGATGATGTCCAGGGCCGGGTGAAAACCTATGAGGCGATTGTAAAAGGTGAAACCGTCGAGGAACCCGGAGTTCCTGCTTCATTCCGCGTGTTGGTGAAAGAACTTCAAAGCTTGGGTCTTTCCGTCGAAGCTGTCAGCGATGAGGGCGATGTCCTCCGATTTGGCAAGGAGGATCAACGCGCACGACCGCCGCGATTGGGCTTGGGTTTGCTCGATATGGAGCCAAGAATCTGAGGAAATGGAGTAGGAAAATCGGGTTTGACGGGAAACTCCAATCCTTGACTGACCATATAGCGCATGGTACAATCGCGCTCCATTAGCTAGGGCCAGACAGGTGGGCTATAGATGGATTGCCTGCCTGAGATGAATATTCGATCAAATTGGCGAGGCCATCGTGCAAGATCGATGGCCTCACTTACTGCGAAAAGACCCGGGGCTGGAACCCCGGGTTTATGTGGGAGGCCAATGTGCCGACAATAAACCAACTTGTCCGAAAAGGTCGTAAGGCAAAGAAAGCGAAGACCAAGGCACCTGCGCTGCAATACATTTTCAATTCTATGAAGCAGCGTCGGATCGCTCAGCCAAAGGGTTCTCCTCAAAAACGGGGTGTCTGCACCCAGGTGCGCACTCAAACCCCGAAGAAACCGAACTCTGCGCTGCGTAAGGTCGCCAGGGTCCGATTAACCAATGGGATCGAAGTTTCTGCGTACATCCCTGGGGAGGGGCACTCCCTTCAGGAGCACTCCGTCGTGCTCGTTCGCGGCGGTCGCGTGAAGGATCTCCCAGGTGTTCGTTATCACATCGTGCGAGGCACGCTCGATTCCACGGGAGTCGAGGATCGCCGTCAAGGACGTTCCAAGTACGGTGGAAAGCGGCCGAGGGAATTGTAGGACGCTCACGATGCAAAGTCTTTCTTAACTTTTAAGAATGGAGCAGGCACATGCGAAGGACAAAGCCTGAGAAGCGGGAAATCCCGCCGGATGTCAAATACAACAGCATACTTGTTCAGAGTTTTATTAATAGACTCATGAAGAAGGGGAAGAAGAGCACTGCAGCTCGGATTCTCTATGATGCCTTCGATATCATGGAGGGTCGGGCGAAACGAGATCCGCTCGAGATGTTTGAGCAGGCTATTAAGAACACTTCGCCTGTGCTCGAAGTTAAACCTCGCAGAGTGGGAGGCGCCACATATCAGGTTCCAGTAGAAGTGGCACCTGGTCGACGACTTGCTCTCGCGATGCGCTGGATTCTGGCTGCAGCAAACACTCGTCCCGGAAAGTCGATGGCAGAGAAACTCTCGGCCGAATTAATGGACGCTTCCAATAACACGGGCGCGGCCATTAAGAAACGTGAAGAAACACATCGTATGGCAGAAGCCAATAGGGCTTTTGCTCACTATCGCTGGTAAATCTTGAAAGGTTTGGTCAACTGCTGACAGGGTTCTATCATGACGCGGGAGTATCCTTTAGAACGCTACAGAAATATCGGCATCATAGCGCATATCGATGCCGGCAAAACGACCACCACCGAGCGGGTGCTCTTCTACACCGGTCGGACTCATCGCATTGGTTCTGTCGATGATGGAACAACTGTCACTGATTGGATGGAGCAGGAACGAGAACGAGGGATTACGATCGTCTCCGCAGCAGTTACGGCCATGTGGCACGATCACATCATAAATATCATTGATACCCCCGGACACATTGACTTCACCGCCGAGGTACAACGATCTCTCCGAGTACTTGACGGCGGTGTTGTTGTTTTCGACGCTGTTCAAGGTGTTGAGCCTCAATCGGAAACGGTCTGGCGGCAGGCAGATTTGTACAGCGTTCCACGCATTTGTTTTGTTAATAAGATGGATCGGGTAGGAGCATCGTACGAGCGTTCAACGGAGATGATCCGGGAGCGCCTTGGAGCCAACCCGATCCAGGTGCAGATGCCCATTGGCGTTGAATCAGACTACCGCGGGGTCATCGATCTCATTGAGGGCGAAGCTATTATGTGGGACGATGAACTTGGAGCGGAGCCAAACCGAGGAGAAATCCCTGAGGAGCTCGCAAAAGAAGCGGATGAGCGTCGTGGGTTGATGATTGAGCAGATCGTGGATTGTTGTGATGATCTCACGATCAAATATCTCGAAGGCGATGATATCAAGGCAGAGGATCTAAAGTGGGGTTTGCGTAAAGCTGTGATCGAGGGGAAAGCAACTCCTGTCTTTTGTGGTGCTTCACTGAGAAATAAAGGGGTTCAGCCATTGCTCAATGGCATCGTGGATTACCTCCCATCACCACTGGAAATTCCTCCTGTAAAAGGTTTTAATCCCAATTCGGAAGAGCTGGTTGCCCGAGAGGCGAACGACGAATCGCCACTCAGCGCCCTCGTCTTCAAGATCGTTACCGATCCCTATGTTGGTCGATTGGCCTATATCCGTGTGTATTCCGGCAAGATCAAAGAGGGATCGAAAGTCCATAATGCGACCAAAGGAAAGAGGGAGCGGGTCGGCCGCCTCTTGAGAATGTACGCAGATCGGCGGGAGGATATCAAAGAGGTATTAGCTGGCGATATCGCCGCTATCCTTGGAATGAAGGGTACATTTACAGGTGATACTCTTTGTGATGCTGCCAATCCCATCATACTTGAAAGCATAACCTTTCCAGAACCAGTGATCTTTCAAGCTATTGAACCCAAAACCATTGCTGATCAGGATAAGCTGAGTGAAGCTCTGACTAAACTATCAGAGGAGGATCCCACTTTCCGCGTAGGCGCAGATGAGAACACAGGCCAAACGGTTATCTGGGGAATGGGTGAACTTCACCTTGAGGTCCTCATGGATCGAATGATGAGGGAATTCAAGGTTCAGGCGAGGATCGGCGATCCACGAGTGGCCTATCGAGAGTCCATCTCTGAGATGGTTAAAGATGTGGATTATCGATATGTCAAACAGACCGGCGGTCGTGGCCATTACGCTCACGTTGTTATTACTATCGAACCTGGCGAAAGGGGAACAGGCATCGAATTCGAGAATCAAATCCGTGGAGGATCCATTCCCAGAGAATTCATACCTGGAGTTGAGAAAGGTGTGAGGGAAGCTGCTGAAAGTGGGATTCTCGCGGGTTATCCTGCGACGGATATCAAAATATCCCTTACCGATGGCTCATTCCACGAGGTCGACTCAAGCGAAATGGCATTCAAAATGGCTGGCTCACTGGCCTTTCGACAAGGCGTTCAGCAAGCGCATCCCATCCTGCTGGAGCCGATGATGCGCGTGGAGGTCGTTGTCCCGGAAGAGAGTGTTGGCGATGTAACTGGCGACCTCTCGGCAAGACGAGGAGCTATTGAGGGAATCGAAACGCGCTCTGGAAATGTTAAGGCTATCCAGGCACTCGCTCCATTGGCCGAGATGTTTGGATACGCTACTGCATTGAGGTCTATGACCCAGGGGCGTGGCGTTTTCACGATGGAATTCGATCATTACGCTCAGGTTTCTGAGCAGGTATCAAAATCCCTTCTGGTCGGTGTGCACTAAACCGATAGAGATGGAGAATAACACCCGAGGAGTGGAAGAGAAGGATTATGTCGAAACAGAAATTTGAGCGCACAAAGCCGCACATGAATGTGGGAACGATGGGGCACATCGACCACGGAAAGACGACGTTAACGGCAGCCATCACAAAATGGTGCTCATTCCAGGGGTTGGCGAATTTTCGGCCCTTTGATTCGATCGACAATGCGCCGGAGGAGAAGGAGCGCGGGATCACGATTGCGATAGCGCACGTGGAGTACGAGACAGAGAAGCGGCACTATGCGCACGTGGACATGCCTGGGCACCGTGACTACATCAAGAACATGATCACCGGAGCGGCGCAGGTGGATGGAGCGATCCTGGTAGTAGCGGCGCCGGACGGAGCGATGCCACAGACGCGCGAGCACGTCTTGCTGGCGAGGCAGGTGGAAGTGCCGTCGATCGTGGTGTACCTGAACAAGGTGGACATGATGGACGACGAGGAGCTGCTGGAGCTGGTGGAATTGGAGCTGCGAGATCTGCTGAACGAGTACGAGTTTCCAGGGGATGAGATACCCATCGTGCGCGGGAGTGCATTGGAGGCGTTGGAGAGCAAGAGCGATGATCCGGATGCGCCAGAGTATGCGAGCATCAAAGAGCTGCTGCGAGTGGTGGACGAGTACATCCCGGAGCCGAAGCGCGAGATGGATAAGCCATTCATGATGTCGGTGGAAGACGTGTTCTCGATCAAAGGACGTGGGACGGTGGTTACAGGGCGGATCGACCGCGGCGTGGTGAACACGGGAGATGGGGTAGATATCGTTGGATTGAGAGACAAGAGTATGAGCTCGGTGGTGACCGGAGTGGAGATGTTCCACAAGACGTTGGACGAAGGGCAAGCAGGGGACAACGTAGGGTTGCTGCTGAGAGGGATCGACCGGGATGAGGTAGAGCGAGGTATGGTGATAGCAGCACCTGGGTCAATCACACCACACACGAAGTTCTTGAGTGAGGTGTATGTGTTGACGAAGGAAGAGGGAGGAAGGCACAAGGCGTTCTTCACGGGCTATCGACCACAGTTCTACATCCGGACGATGGATGTGACAGGGGTGATCACGTTGCCGGAGGGAGTGGAGATGGTGATGCCCGGCGACAATGTGAATCTGACAGTAGAGTTGATCACGCCGGTGGCGTTGGAGAAGGGGTCGAAGTTCGCAATTCGCGAAGGTGGCCTGACGGTAGGTGCTGGCGTTATTACGGACATCCTGGAGTAGGTGGATATGGCCAAACAGAAGATTCGAATCCGGCTCAAGGCCTATGACCACCGTGTGCTCGACCAATCCGCACAGCGGATCGTAGAGACCGCGGAAAGAACTGGCGCCAAGGTTGTTGGCCCGGTTCCACTCCCGACCAAAATCGAGAAGTTTACGGTCCGACGTTCGACCTTCATCGATAAGGACTCGCACGAGCATTTTGAGATCCGAACACACAAAAGGCTGATCGATGTCATGGAGCCGGATACGAAGACGATCGATACGCTGATGAGATTGAATCTCCCGGCTGGTGTGGATATCGAGATCAAGATTTAGTCGAGGAAGAGGACGAAGGATTGGTATAATCCGGGATTGAATAGATTTGAGGTGGGGTAAGAGCAGGTAGTAGGGCGGGATTAAAACTCTCAATTCCGCACTGGACCGGCTGACTGCCTCACGATCGGGGATGATGCAGCTGAGCCCAAGCTGACAGTCCCGTCAAGTCAAATGACAATGGAGATGTGGAATGAAAGGGCTGTTAGGAAAGAAAGTCGGTATGACCCAGATTTTCGACGAGGCAGGGAGTGTTCTTCCTGTCACTCTTATCGAAGCTGGGCCTTGCTATGTTACCCAGATCCGACGTCCCGAGAATGATGGCTACTCAGCTGTACAACTGGGATTCGGTGAGGTAAATCCGCGCAAGATTACGGGTGGTCAGTTAGGGCACCTGAAGCGGTATGACCTGCCGCCATTGAGATATCTCAGGGAATTCAGAGTACGGGATGACGTAGAGATCGCCGAAGGCGATAAACTCACCGTTGATGTCTTCGAAGTCGGAGATCGCGTGGACGTCGTTGGGACCAGCAAAGGTAAGGGTTTTGCTGGTGCAGTCAAACGTTATGGTTTTGGCGGGGGTCCGAAGACTCATGGCCAATCCGATCGTCATCGTGCGCCAGGCTCACACGGCGCAACATCCACTCCAGGTCGAGTCTTCAAAGGCAGCCGTGGTCCTGGACACATGGGTTCGAAGCGTGTGACATCACAGAATATCATGGTTGAGTTTGTAGATCCCGAGCGTAACCTGATCGGTGTGCGCGGCAGTGTTCCCGGTCCGCGCGGCGGTCTTGTGATCATTAAAGAAGCGCGCAAACAATAGCCTGGTGGGAGCGAGTAAACAATGAAGGTTGACGTTGTAAATCAAGAGGGCCAGAAGGTCTCGACGGCGGATTTACCCTCCGAGATCTTCGAAGCGCCAATTAAGGTAGATCTCATGCACCAGGCGCTGGTGAGGCAGCTCGCCAATGCCCGGCAAGGGACGCGCAAGACCAAGAATCGCAGTGAGGTTTCTGGAGGCGGAAGAAAGCCGTGGCGCCAGAAGGGCACCGGTCGATCTCGTCAGGGCTCAATCCGATCACCTCAATGGGTTGGAGGCGGGGGGGTGTTCACACCAGTTCCGCAAGATTTTAGCCAACGCATGCCCAAGAAGATGCGCAGGGCAGCACTACGTTCAGCGTTATCTGTTAAAGCTGCCCAATCTGAAATTGTTGTGCTCGATAAATTTTCGATGGAAGAGCCCAAGACCAGGGAGATGGCGGCAACGCTGGAGAAACTGGTTGGTGATACGAGCGCATTACTTGTGCTTCCTGAAAAAGACGTAATTGTGGAGAAGTCCATTCGCAACCTGCCCAATGCAAAGACCCTTAACGCGTTCTATTTGAACGTGAGGGATTTGTTGAGCTTCGACCGTGTAATCCTTCCATTGGAAGCGGTGGAAGTTATCGAGTCTTATCTGGGTCGGTGAGGAGGTAGAAATGACGACAGTTTATGATATCTTGCGCCGGCCAATCATCACTGAGAAATCCAATTATCAAGCTGCTGTTCTTAATCAGTACGTTTTCGAAGTCGATAAGAAAGCGACCAAGGCAATGGTGAAAGAGGCAGTAGAAGCACTTTTCGATGTAAATGTGGAACGGGTGAATATCATCAATGTGCCCGCGAAACGTACTCGCAGGGCTAGGAGTCGGCGTCTGTTGGTCCGGCGATCAGGTTATAAGAAAGCGATCGTGACTTTGGAACCTGGCGAATCCATCGACTTCTTCGAAGGGGTTTAAAGTATGGCGGTCAAGAAATATAAACCAACCTCGCCAGGTCGCCGTGGGATGACCGGTGCGACCTTTGAGGAAATTACAAAAACCAAACCCGAACCTTCGCTGATCATCCCAAAGCGTAAGAGCAGCGGGAGGAATGTGCATGGACGCATCACAGTCCGCCATCGCGGTGGTGGTCACAAGCGCCATATACGCAAAGTGGATTTTAAGCGGAACAAACGTGGGATTCCCGCACGCGTAGCTGCGATTGAGTACGATCCAAACCGGTCGGCCCGAATTGCGCTGCTTCACTATGTCGATGGAGAGAAGACATACATCCTGGCTCCACTGGGACTTCAAGTCGACGATCGCGTAATGGCAGGTCCAGAGGCGGAGATTCGACCTGGAAATGCCATGCCGCTTACCAACATACCTCTGGGTACTTTGATCCACAACATTGAGCTCCAAGAGGGTCGTGGAGGGCAGATGGTGCGGTCAGCAGGAACATCGGCACAATTGCTCGGGAAGGAAGGCGCGTATGCAGCGATACGCCTCCCATCGGGTGAGGTGCGCCGTGTCCGGCAAGCGTGTTATGCAACAATAGGAGAAGTCGGCAATCCGGATCATAGCAACATCAAGCTCGGCAAAGCTGGCCGGAAGCGCCACATTGGGTTCCGCCCAGCAGTACGTGGCTCAGCGATGTCACCACGCGATCACCCCCATGGGGGTGGTGAAGGTCGGTCACCGATCGGGCTGCCGGGGCCGAAGAGCCCATGGGGCAAGCCGACGTTGGGCAAGAAGACCCGACGTAATAAGAGTACGGAGAAATACATTATCCGTCATCGGTCTAAGAGACGCCGCTGAGCGTCTACAGAAAGTATTACCGGAGGCGATTCTAATAATGTCACGATCTTTGAAGAAGGGGCCTTACATATCCCCGAAACTATTAAAGAAGATTGAGGAAATGAATCAGCAGGGCGATAGACAGGTCATTCGTACCTGGAGTCGAGCCAGCACGATCTTTCCACAGATGGTAGGGCATACCGTTGCCGTTCATGATGGGCGCAGGCATGTTCCGATATACATCACAGAGAACATGGTCGGCCACAAGTTGGGTGAATTCGCGCCGACGCGCACCTATCGTGGCCATCTTGGGAGAGACAGAACCTCACGCACAAGGTAAAGAGTAATGACTGACGAAACTAACATCCGGGCGTCCGTACGTTTCGTACCCATGTCGCCACAGAAAGTCCGTCTCGTAATTGATCTTATACGTGGAATGGACACAAACGCTGCCTTGGATGTCTTACAGTTCACACCCAATGCAGCTGCGCACCCGGTAAAGAAGCTGATCCGTTCGGCAGTGGCGAATGCCGAAGAGAACTATGGCGTGAGTCGTGATGATCTCTACATCCATGAGATCAAGGCGGATAAGGGTCCGACGCGTCGATGGCGACGCTTTGGTGCTCGAGGACGATTCAAGCCTATAAAGCGACGCTACTCACATATTAGCGTGATCCTGCGAGAATTTGAGCTGGATGAAGATTAAGTATGACGGAAAGGAGCAGTCATGGGGAGAAAAGTTCATCCCATAGGCTTCCGATTGAAGATCAATAAAACTTGGGAATCGCGTTGGTTTGCGAATCCGGATAAATATGCAGATCAGCTACATGAGGATCGAGCAATCCGGGACCTGATTTATCAGATCGCACCGCGCGCCGGTATCTCTCGTATTGAGATTGAAAGGTTTCCCAACAGCGTTCAAATCACAGTTCATACCTCGAAACCCGGAATTGTCATCGGGCGTAAGGGCGTGACGGTGAAGGAGATGCGACAGAAAATCCAGGAGATGACGGGCACTAACGTGAAGTTGGACATCTCTGAGATCAAGATCCCGGATCTGGATGCACGGCTCGTCGCTGAAAACATTACCAATCAACTTGAGCGCCGCATCAGCCACAGAAGAGCAATGCAACGCGCTGTCAACCAGGCGATGCGCCAGGGCGCACAAGGAATCAAGGTCATGTGTTCTGGTCGGCTTGCTGGTGTGGAGATGGCTCGGAAGGAATGGGTTCGTGAGGGCCGTGTTCCGGCTCAAACACTTCGGGCCGATCTGGATTTTGCCAGAGCAGAGGCGTTAACGACTTACGGCCGAATAGGTGTGAAGGTTTGGATCTACAAGGGTGATGTGTTGCCAGAGGCAGAAGAGCAGCCCGAGGCCATGGATGTCTACGTAAGTGAATGAGGCCAAAGGCATTTGTAGTGAGGTGAACCATGTTGATGCCTAAGCGTGTGAAATACCGCAAACAATTCCGCGGGCGAATGAAGGGAAAAGCAACCCGGGGAACGCACGTCACATTTGGTGACTATGGTTTGCAAGCGATGGAACCAGGATGGGTGACGGCGCGTCAGATTGAGGCAGCCCGTCGTGCACTGGTTCGTTATATGCGCCGAAGGGGCAAGGTCTGGATCCGCATCTTCCCCGATAAACCAGTGACCAAGAAACCGGCTGAGACGCGGATGGGCAAGGGAAAGGGCCCTGTCGATCACTGGGTAGCAGTGGTAAAGCCTGGCCGCATCATGTTTGAGATTTCCGGATTGGATGAGGCTGGAGCTCGAGAAGCAATGCGTTTGGCCTCCCATAAGCTATCCATAAAAACCAAGTTTGTACCGCGTATAGACTTGATGTGAGGCGAGTATTCTATGAAAGCGAATGAGATAAGGGAATTATCCCCTGAAAAGATCCAAGACCGTTTGGAAGAAGCGAAGGAAGACTATTTCAAGCTGCGTTTCCAATTTACAAGCGGACAGCTAACGGATTCCACTCGATTGCGGATCGCTCGACGTGAAATCGCCCGCCTTGCGACCATCTTACGCGAGGTTGAGATGGCCGAAGATCTAGAAGGTGGTGATGCATGACCAATAAAAGAAGACGATTACAGGGTGTTGTAGAAAGCACCAAGATGCAAAAGACAGCGAAAGTAAGAGTAGATCGAAGCTATCGGCACCCACTCTATGGAAAGGTTGTCCGCACCCACAAGATCTATCTGGTGCATGATGAAATTGGATGCCAGCCAGGTGATACGGTTTGTATTGTTGAGAGTAAACCGATCTCGAAGCGGAAGCGCTGGGTTGTTCAGGAGATTCTACGCCGGGTTACAGAAGCCGAAGTAGCCGCAGAGCAAGAGGAAATTATCCTAGAAGACTTTGAGGCAGGGGTCGACGCATGATCCAGCAAGAGAGCCGAATCAAGGTCGCTGATAATACTGGTGGCAGAGAACTCCTTGTTATTCGAGTGCTGGGAGGTTCCAAGCGCCGATATGGTGGAATTGGTGACACCGTGGTTGCCACGGTTAAATCTGCTACCCCTCATGGCGCCGTTAAAAAGAGTGATATCGTCCGTGCAGTGATTGTGCGCACCGCGAAAGAATATCGGCGCGAAGACGGCTCGTACATTCGCTTTGACGATAACGCAGCGGTCATCCTGGATATGGATGGGAGAAATCCTAGGGGAACCCGGATATTTGGGCCTGTTGCCCGTGAGTTACGTGAGAAAGGGTTCACGAAGATCGTGTCACTTGCGCCGGAAGTGCTTTAGGAGGGTTGAGCGTGGGTAATTTTAAGATCAAGAGAGGCGATACGGTAGAGGTAATCCATGGACGTGATAAAGGTATGCGCGGTGAGGTGCTGAGCGTTCTGCCCAAGGCGGATCGGGTATTGATACGTGGGGTTGCCATCCGCACCAAGCACCAACGCCAGATTCAAACTGGTGGACGGACCATGTCACCAGGCATCATTCAGTATGAATCACCAGTGCACATCTCCAATGTGATGCTGGTTTGCCCGAAGTGCGGTGAAACAACGCGCGTCGCTGTACGAAGGGAAGACGGAGAACGGGTGCGCGTTTGCAAGAAGTGTGACGCAATTATCACGGATTAGGTTTGACTGGAGTTTTGAAGGCATGGCTCATTATTTGAAGGAACACTATACCGAGGAAGCTACGCCTGCATTGATGAAAGAGTTTAGCTTCACGAACATCATGCAGGTGCCCAAATTAGAAAAAATCGTCATTAACGTGGGAGTTGGTGAAGCCCTTGATAATGCCAAGGCACTGGATGCGGCGATTGATGATGTCACCACTATCTCAGGGCAGAAGCCGATTATCACCAAAGCTCGGAAGAGCATCGCCAGCTTCAAATTACGTGAGGGACGATCTATTGGCGTGAAGGTCACTCTACGAGGGGAAAAGATGTGGGCTTTTCTCGATCGATTGATGAATGTCGCGCTACCTCGAATGCGTGACTTCCGTGGAATTTCTCCGAACAGCTTCGATGGTCGAGGCAATTACACGCTTGGCATTCGGGAACAGTTAGTCTTCCCTGAGGTTGACTACGATAAGATTGATAAGATTCGCGGTTTTGAGGTAACCATCGTAACCACGGCTCCTGATGATCAGCAAGGACATCGTTTGCTGCAACTTCTTGGGATGCCCTTTGCGAGAGGTGAACAGTATGTCTAAAAAATGCATGCCGATACGAGAGACCCGTAGGAAATACAAAGTGCGGATACGCAATCGCTGCCAGATATGTGGAAGGCCGCGAGGTTATTATCGTCGTTTTAAAATGTGTCGCATTTGCCTTCGAGAACAAGCCTTGGAAGGGAAGATCCCCGGGCTCGTTAAGTCGTCTTGGTAAGCTTGGTTTGGGAGTGATGCAATGAGTGTTTCAGACCCGATTGCTGATATGTTGACCCGGATTCGGAACGGCGTTATGGCAGGTCATCAGACTGTGTCCGTTCCAGGTTCGAAGATGAAGAAGTCAATTGCTGGCATCTTGGAACAAGAGGGATTTATAGAGAGTTTCGAAGTAGTCGAAGCAGGAGAGCGATCCTTTCCTACCATACGTATTCATTTGAAATACGTTGGTGAGCGACGGAAGAGACGCCCTGCGATCTCTGGGCTTAAGCGGATTAGTCGCCCCGGTCGCAGAGTCTATAAGCGACGTCGTGAGATCCCATGGGTCCGCTCAGGTATCGGCGTGGCGATTCTTTCGACTCCGAAGGGCGTAATGACAGGCGATCGAGCCCGACAGCTTGGCGTTGGCGGTGAGGTCCTTTGTGAGATTTGGTAAAGAAGCTTGGGTTCAACTGGAATGGTTAAGGAATTCCTGACTGGCTTTTACAGGAGGTTGGTGTGTCAAGAGTAGGAAAAATGCCCATCGAGTTGCCAGATGGGGTGAAGGTTTCCATCAGTGAGAACCACGTGCGCGTCGAGGGTCCTAAAGGAACTCTGGAACGGACATTCCGCCCAGAGATGGCGATTAAGCTCGATGACGGGATCGTTTCTGTCGAACGTCCAAATGATGAGCCACAGATGCGTGCGTTCCATGGTCTGACACGATCCCTGTTGAACAACATGGTCATTGGCGTTAGTGAGGGCTTTGAGAAGGTGCTCCAGGTGGAAGGCGTTGGTTATCGCCCGGAACTGGCGGGAAAGGACCTCGTGCTACATGTTGGTTTTTCCCATGAAGTTCGCGTGAATCCACCTGAGGGAATTGTTTTCGAAGTTGATACCCGTGGACGAACCATCAAGGTCCAGGGTATTGACAAGCAATTAGTGGGTCAAGTCGCGGCAGATATCCGCAAAATTCGGCCACCCGAGCCTTACAAGGGCAAAGGTATTCGCTATCAAGGCGAATATGTTCGCCGCAAGGCCGGTAAAGCCGGTAAGGTGATGTAGGAATGGCAAAGAAAGCACGGAGTGAGATGCGTAAACGAAGGCATCGCAGGGTACGCAAGAATCTTGCAGGAACCAGCGAAAGGCCCAGGTTGAACGTATTCCGCAGTCTAAATCAGATCTATGCTCAGGTTATTGACGATAGCATGGGAAGCACGCTTGTGTCGGCTTCTTCCCTGGAATCAGAGATCAAAGCTCAGGTTAAAGGGCTATCGAAGACCGAACAGGCGAAACTTGTTGGGAAAGAGGTTGCCGAACGTGCAATGTCGAAAGGTATTACCAGTGTCGTATTCGATCGTGGTGGATACAAATACCATGGTCGGGTGAAAGCATTAGCTGAAGCTGCTCGTGAAGTCGGATTGGAATTCTAAGTAAGCGACCCTGCAATACAGGGAAGCGAGACGGAGAGCTTTAACGTGAGAAGAGACTTTGGAAATCTCGATGAGGAACGTGAAGAACTAGACGAGCGAGTGATCGATATCGCTAGAGTTGCGAAAGTTGTGAAGGGTGGACGCCGCTTTGCTTTTCGGGTAACTGTGGTCGTTGGAGATAACCGCGGCCAGGTTGGACTGGGCGTTGGAAAGGCGAGAGGTGTTCCCGATGCAATCCGCAAGGCCAGTGAGCGTGCTCGAAAGAACATGCGCAGTGTGCCGTTGGTTGGCACGACGATCCCCCATGAAGTGATCTCCAAGCATGGTGGAGCAAAAGTCCTCCTGAGACCTGCCTCTCGTGGCACTGGAGTGAAGGCAGGAGGTCCAGTTCGTGCGGTTTTGGAAGCGGCAGGAGTGCGTGACATTCTTACGAAGTCGCTGGGAAGCCCAAACGTCCTGAATGTAGCGACAGCTACATTAAACGGCCTAGAGAATATGACCCGAGTCGAGGATGAAGCACGTGCTCGGGGAAAGGATCCTTCTCACCTAATGCCTTTCTGGGAGCGTAAGAAGCATGGCTAAAAGGTCGACAAAAGGAAAGAAAATTCGGATAACCCTGGTACGAAGTCCAATTGGTTATTCGTTAAGACAAAAACGCACCGTGCGCGCACTCGGTTTACGCAAACTGAACCAGGTGGTTGAACAGCAAGATACACCCGCTGTGCGAGGTATGATTGCGAAAGTTAGTCATTTGGTCACGGTAGAGGAGTAGGCGAGCTATGAAGCTCCATGATCTAAAACCGCGGGATGGCTCAAAGAAATCCCGCAAACGAGTAGGACGCGGAATTGCTGCTGGTCAAGGCAAAACTGCAGGTCGCGGTACTAAAGGACAGAAGTCCAGGAGTGGTTCTGGTGGGAAGCTGTACCATCAGGGTGGTAATCTGCCATTCTATCGACGACTGCCCTTTAAGCGTGGTTTCACTAACCGGAACCGGATTGAATGGACGGAAGTGAACCTCGAACGCTTGGAGGCGTTTTCCGCAGATTCCGAGATCACACCTGAAGCATTAATCGAGGCTGGGATTGTGAAGAATTTGCAAAAACCTATTGTCCTCTTGGGGCAAGGTGAGGTGAAGGTGCCACTTAATGTGCGGTTGCATCGTGTTACTCGAAATGCCAAATCTGCAATTGAAGCGGCAGGCGGCACGGTTGAGGTTTTGAAGGTTTAATGGCTCAAAAGGCTGAAGAAAGGATGCATGCATGAGACGCTCTGTCTTGCGTTTCCTTTTCATATCAACGGAGATTCGGAATAGGCTGCTTATCACCATGGCGCTGCTTGTGGTTTACCGCGCCGCAGCCCATGTGCCCGTCCCTGGTGTGGATACTGATGCTGTTGCGCAGATGTTCGCTCAGGCGAGTGGCGGTGCAACCATCATAAACTTGTTGGATTTGCTCTCTGGTGGCACGGTTTCCAACTTCTCTGTTCTTGCAATGGGCGTTTACCCCTACATCACCGCACAGATTATCTTGCAGCTATTGGTCCCAATCATTCCTGCGTTGCAGCGGAGGATGGAGGAGGATCCTCGCGAAGGGCGTAAGTGGATGGAAAAATGGACTTACATCCTCGCAGTCCCAATGGCAGCATTGAATGCTATTGGTCAGATCAGGATCTTCCAGCAATACGCAACCGTTGATATCTTGAACAATCCGCTTGGGCTAAATCTACCAACCTTCACGATGATTATCACAATGACCGCGGGTACCATGTTCGCTATCTGGCTTGGCGAGCTCATCTCCGAGCATGGTATTCGAAACCAGGGACTTTCATTGATCATATTCGCCGGGATCGTCGCTCGTATTCCATCGAATGTGCAGACTTTGCTTGCGAATCCGGAGAGCCGAATTCCCCTCATTTTCTTCCTAATCTTCCTCATGGTGGCGACTATCTTCGCAATCGTATATGTGCAGGAAGGGCGTCGCCTGGTTCCGGTCATGTATCCGGGGAGGCGGGTTGGGAATCGAATGTCTATGCCTGTGAAAGGAACACTGCCTCTCATGGTGAACATGGCAGGTATGATCCCACTGATCTTCGCTCAATCATTTCTGACATTTCCTGCTGTGATCGCCCAGTTCTTCATCACATCCGAGAACGAGACCATTCGATCAATTGCTGAATTTTTGCAGAATAATTTTGGTGGGGTGAGCAGCACTTACTGGATTCTTTACTTCCTAATGGTTGTTGCATTTACATTCTTTTATTCGGACATACTCTTCTCGCAACAGAACTACGGGGAAAACTTGAAGCGAGCTGGAGCGCAGATACCTGGAGTGACAAAGGGTGCTCCGACTCAGCGTTATCTTACCGCAGTCTTGAGGCGGATCACATTGCCCGGCGCGCTCTTCTTGGGGCTTGTTGCCGTTATGCCATTCTTGGTCGGCCTCATATACCCGATAGGCGGAGGTAATACTGGTTTACTGCTTGTTTCTTCAGCTGGTTTGCTGATCGTTGTAGGTGTCATTCGTGATACCTACCGCTCTATCGAAGCGGAACTCAAGCTGCGAGGTTATGACCAGGCTGTGTTGGTTCGTTGATGGTATACCGGGGTGAGATGGGAATGATAGCAGGTATTGTTAATAGGTTTGAGGTAGATTGATGACTTGGCATCGAGGAGTCGTATTGAAGAGCACACGTGAGTTGTCCGTGATGCGAGAGGCAGGAAGAATCAACGCCCTTGCACTCTTGGCTGCTTTGAAGCTGGTGCGTCCTGGAGTAACAACGGCAGAAGTTGACGCCGCAGCGACGGAGGTGCTTGAACAACACGGCGCAAAGGCAGCCTTTCTTGGCTATCCTGGCGCTTACCCTTACCCGGCCGTGACGACAATCTCGATCAATGAGGAATTGGTACACGGTATACCTGGAAAACGCCAATTACTGGAAGGTGATATCGTCAGCATCGATTGCGGCTGTGTAGTGGAAGGATTTGTGGCTGACTCAGCCCTGACTGTAGGAGTGGGCGAGATCTCTGAGGAAGCCCGTCAGTTATTGGATGTTACCCAGGCCTCGCTATTCGAGGGAATTGCTCGGATGAAAGTGGGGAACAGGACTGGGGATGTGTCCTCCGCCATTCAGACTTATGTTGAAGGGCAGAGTTTTAACGTTGTGCGAGATTACACGGGTCACGGAGTTGGCCGCAGTATGCACGAAGATCCTCAAGTGCCAAATTACGGGACGGCCGGAAAAGGTCTTGAATTGAAAGCTGGCATGACCATTGCGCTGGAACCGATGGTCCTTGCTGGGAAACCTGAAACAAAAGTGATGGACGATCAATGGACGGTGGCTTCTCGTGATGGACGTCTTACGGCACATTTCGAACACACCGTCGCAGTTACTCGAAATGGACCGCTTGTATTGACCGCCCTTGACCATGATCTGGACGGGGAGGAAGCGTTCCATTATAATGACTATTTTGTGGGCCGGGTTCAACCGGCTTGAAAGAGAAAAGGAGCTTGCAACCATGAAGGTATCTTCATCAGTGCGCAAGCGCTGTCCAAAGTGCAAGATTGTACGACGTAGAGGCAAAGTGTACGTAATTTGCGAAAATCCGCGTCATAAGCAACGACAAGGATAGGATAATGGCAAGAATCGAAGGCGTTGACTTACCACGAAACAAAAGAGTCGAGATTGGCCTAACCTACATTCATGGTATCGGCCGGTCGACTGCGCGACATGCACTCGTAACCACGGGGGTCAGTCCGGACACGAAGGTAAATGACCTCACTGAAGATGAGATCACTTCGCTCAGGGATTACATCTCCCAAAACCTGCTTGTTGAAGGGGATCTGCGTCGTGAAGTCCAGATGAACATTAAGAGATTGATGGACATCGGCTGTTATCGCGGGCTACGCCACCGCAGGAATCTACCGGTTCGTGGTCAACGAACACGGACCAATGCACGAACGCGGAAGGGACCGAAGAAGACAGTCGCTGGGCGTGGACGAAGACGCGGAATGAAGAAGAAGTAATAGTTATATTGCCTGCCGATCAGATGAGGATCATTGATCATCCCAATTCTATGGGTGTCTGTCCAAGGCAGGATTGAAATCAAAGTGGAGCGAAAAGGATTATGGCACGAAGAACACAACGCTCGAGGCGAACCAGTTCGCGGAAGGTTAAGCGTACGCTGGCCCATGGAAGGATTTATATCCATGCGACCTTCAACAACACCATTATTACGATTACCGATATGCAAGGGAACACCGTAGCCTGGGCAAGTTCCGGATCTGCGGGATTTCGAGGTTCGCGAAAGAGTACTCCTTATGCCGCACGTCTCGCTGCCGAGCAAGCCATAGAGAATGGGAATGAGCTGGGACTGCAAGAAGTGGATCTTTTCGTTAAGGGACCAGGCCCAGGAAGAGAAGCTGCAATTCGAGCAATTCAGGGTTCTGGAGTGAAGGTCCGCTCTATCAGCGACATCACACCTGTCCCGCATAACGGTTGCCGACCGCCAAAGAAGCGGCGCGTTTAAGGATTGGAGGATTACGCAAAGTATGGGGAAATACGCAGGACCAGTATGTAAATTATGCCGACGTGAGGGAGAGAAGCTCTTCCTTAAAGGTCAACGATGCTTCACACCGAAATGCGCTTTTGAACGCAGGAGCTTTCCGCCTGGTGAACACGGACGTGATTCTCAATTTCGGCGTCGCAGACAATCAGATTACCAGCGGCAACTGCGTGAGAAGCAAAAGACGCGCCGTGCATATGGCGTATCTGAGAAACAGTTCCGTCGTTATTACCGAACTGCTTTGCAAAAGCGTGGCCTGACAGGCGAACTGTTACTTCAAATGTTAGAACGTCGCCTGGATAATGTTGTTTACCGACTAGGTTATGCAGAGAGTCGAGCTCAGGCACGGCAGTTAGTAACTCATGGTCACTTTAATGTAAACAACCGGAGGACCGATGTCCCCTCCATGCTGGTTCAACCTGGGGATATGATCGAAGTGCGTGAAGGTTCACGTAAGCGTACATACTTCAAGGACTTGGCTGCTGTGGCTGAGGTCCGAACAGTGCCAGCATGGCTCGATAGGGATTTGAATAATCTTTCTGGCAAGATCGTGCAGGATCCGGATCGTCGCGATGTCGACACAAACATCAATGAGCAGCTCATCATCGAATATTATTCGCGTTAATGCGACATGTGCGAGAGCACGGGATTTGAATCGTGCTTCTTGGAGGAATAAATGACCGTAACGACTAACATGGTCATGCCGAAAATCGAGCGAGATGCAATCGCCCTGAACTACGGCAAGTTTTTCATCAGCCCTCTTGAGAGAGGTTATGGAATCACCGTCGGTAATGCTTTAAGGCGGGTGCTTCTCTCATCCTTAGAGGGATCTGCGGTAACCTCAATCCGGCTGACAGATGTCTCTCATGAGTTTTCTGATATTGCAGGTGTGCGTGAAGATGTTCTTCAACTCATGCTGAACATAAAACAACTGCGCGTGATACTTCATGAGGGAGAATCTGCCCGACTACGACTTGAAGTCGAGGGCGAAGGTGTTGTCACAGCTGCGGATATCATTGCTCCGGCTGAAGTGGAGATTGTCAACCCGGAGCTCTACCTCTTCACAGTGGATGATGATAAAGCACAGCTTGAGCTCGAGATGAATGTCCAGCTGGGTCGGGGGTATTCACCTTCCGATGAGCGTGGCCGGTTGCCCATCGGCGAACTTCCGACGGATGCGATCTTTAATCCAGTACAAAGGGTTAAGTTTGAAGTGGGTAGAGCCCGAGTCGGACAGGACACAAGCTATGACCGACTGATGATCGAAATCTGGACAGATGGAACCATAAAGCCATCCGAAGCATTGAGCATGGGTGCCCAAGTCATGATTGCTCACTTGAGAGATATCGCCGGCGTAACGGAGGAGTCGCTTCTCATCGCCGCTACCCAGGAAGAACAGCCTATGATGGCGAGCGAGATGTACGACACACCTATTGAGAATCTTGACCTCTCAGTGAGGGTGTTCAATTCATTAAAGAGAACGGGCATCACCACCGTTGGCGAAGTTATCGATATGCTTGAAAAGGGACCAGAAGCAATGCTTTCCATTCGGAATTTTGGAGAGAAAAGCCTGGATGAACTCAAAGATCGGTTGAATGAAAAGGGTTACCTCGAGGATGAAACCGAGGGAGCAGTTGTAGAAGCGGAGTCTGGACAGGAATGAGACATAGAGTATCTGGGTACAGGCTTGGGCGTTCCTCAAGCCACCGAAAGGCGTTACGCCGGAATCTGATCACAGAACTCTTCCGGCATGAACGGATTCGCACAACCCGTGCTAAGGCGAAAGCCATTCGCGGTGATGCCGAACGTTTGATTACACGAGCAAAACGTGGTAATGATGCGGGAGAGATGCAGGCTGTCAATGCACGCCGCTGGGCGGCTGCGCGCCTCAACGATCCCGAAATTTTGAAGAAACTCTTTGATGACATCGCACCACGCTATGAGGATCGTCCTGGAGGGTATACGCGAATTTTGAAGCTAGGCCCACGTATGGGCGATGCTGCAGAGATGGTGATCATAGAGTTGGTTGAGGAATAAGGATGTCGGCGAGCGCCAGAAGGTGCACGCCTATGGAAACTTACAAATCGATACTTACTTACGACGGCACAGATTTCCAGGGATTTCAACGGCAAGCAGCTGGAAGGCGAACTGTACAAGGTGAGCTTGAAAGAGCCCTGAGAACCGTAGGCTGGGAAGAGGATAGCCTGAAGGCCGCAGGACGCACGGATGCGGGGGTCCATGCTCGCGGTCAAGTCGTCTCATTTGCGATGACTTGGAGGGCCGGTCCTGAGGCATTGAAGAGAGCGTTGAACGCGAACCTACCCCAGGATGTCGCTGTGCGGAGAGTTGAGGTGGCTCATGAAGATTTCCACCCTCGATTTTCGGCAAAAGGGAGACACTACAGCTATTCGCTGTATTGTGTAGACACACGGGATCCGCTTCGCCTGCGTTATGCCTGGGAGGTTTGGCCACTGCCCTCGCTCGAAATGATGAATGAGGCTTCTAGGCGGCTGTTGGGTCGACGCGATTTTGCTGCATTCGGCCGAGCACCCGTTGAGGGCGGTCATACCCTTAGGGAAATCTTCTTGGCCACATGGCGGAGTGTCAAGGATGGTTTGATCTTTGATATCGAGGCCGATGCGTTTCTGTACCATATGGTGCGCCGTCTCGTTGCCGTTATGGTATCCATTGGCCAAGGCAAGACGTCAACGGAGGTCTTTCAGGAACTCTTGGATGATCCCAAGAAACGATGGGAAGGATCGATTGCACCGCCTACGGGCTTGTGCTTAGAGGAAGTAGTTTATTAGACATAATCATAAAGAGTTGTTGGGATCAGAGATCAGTAAGGTCCGATCCATCAATGAGGTTCGGTAGATCACGAAACTTGGAGAGTCATTGTGCAGAAGACGTATTACCCGAAACCAGATGAGATCACCCGCGATTGGGTGGTTATAGATGCCGAGGGGCAAAACCTAGGTAGATTGTCTACAAAAATTGCCAGGATCCTGCTCGGTAAGGATAAACCGCAATTCACGCCCGGCGTCGATGTGGGTGATTTTGTGATCGTTGTGAATGCGGAAAAAATAACTGTAACAGGTAAGCGGCTGGATCAAAAATACTACTATCGGCACTCCGGTTACCCGGGTGGACTCAAGAAGATCAGCCTGCGTGATCAATTGGAGAAATCTCCTGATCGAGTGATTCGATCAGCTGTGTGGGGGATGGTGCCGCATAACCGTCTCGGACGAAAAATGATGGGAAAGCTAAAAGTATATGCTGGTCCGGATCATCCTCATGCAGCACAGAAGCCGAAGAAAATCTCGCTAGATTGAAGTTTCTGAAGGGAAGTATGCTTTATGTCTGTTCAATATTATGAAGGCATCGGCCGCCGAAAAACCAGTTCTGCCCGTGTGAGAATAGTTCCTGGTTCGGGAAGCTTTGTTATCAACAACAAGCCTCTCGAGGAATATTTCACGCGCATGGGTGACAAATATGTAATTTTGGAACCACTGCGGATAACTGGTTATGAGGGTAAGCTCGACGTTTCCGTCAAGGTAATTGGAGGCGGTGTGACTGGTCAAACCGGCGCCGTCCGCCATGGGCTTGCCAGAGCATTGGTGCTCATGGATCCAAACCTACGTCCGGTCATGCGCACAGGCGGGTTCCTGACACGTGATGCACGTATGAAGGAGCGTAAGAAACCAGGTCTTAAGAGAGCGCGCAAGGCACCGACGTATACTAAGAGGTAACGATCCTTTGGGACGGTCACAAAGAATCCATTGAAGATTATCGGCCGAGGAACTCAAGCTCCTCGGCCGGTGTACTTTTCCATGGAGGGTAGAGTGTCTGAAGAAATTCTAATCGTTGGGATTGGTCCAGGAGATCCTGAATATGTCACTCGCGAAGCCTGGGAGGCACTCCATTCCTCCCGGAGAATCTTCGCCAGGACGAAGTTTCACCAGGTCTTAAAGGCGCTACCCGATGATATTCATGTTCAAAGTTTTGATAACCTCTATGATCAGGCGGAAGAGTTCGCTGATGTATATACCGCCATTGTTGACAACCTTCTGAATGCTGTATCCGAGCAAGGGAGCATCCTGTATGCTGTCCCTGGTGATCCAATGGTAGGGGAAGCGACGGTCGCAGAGCTACTGAAGCGTGCGACTGGAAAAGGTATCGACCTGAAAATCATTCACGGGATCAGTTTCGTAGAACCGTGCCTTGAATATGTTGGTATAGATGCCCTAGATGGTTTAGCCATCTCTGATGCGCTTGGATTGGCAGCGGGACATCACCCACCTTTTTCGCCTGATACACCAGTATTGGTCGCTCAACTATACTCCCAGTTGGTAGCCTCGGATGTGAAGCTAACACTGATGAATGCGTATCCTGAAGAACATTCGGTGATTTTAATTCACCAGGCCGGAACGCGAGAATCCCAACTTGAAGAGATCCCACTCTACGAGATAGATAGAAGCCAGGACATCGATTACATGACCACGTTATACATTCCGCCTCTGCCCGAAAGATCATCTTTTGAGAGTTTTCAGGAGACTGTGGCCCACCTGCGAGCGCCGGATGGTTGCCCTTGGGATCGGGAGCAGACACACCAGAGTCTACGAATGCATCTGCTTGAAGAGTGCTATGAAGCGCTCCACGCAATTGATAATGGTGATCTTGAGGCATTGAGGGAGGAGTTAGGAGACCTGACGCTTCAGATCATCCTACAGGCTCAGATCGCGACAGAATCCGGCGATTTTAGGATGACCGATGTCATTGCAGGCATCACTGAGAAGATCGTTCGGCGTCATCCACATGTCTTCGGGGAGATTCAAGTTGAAGATATGCAGACTGTGTTGCATAACTGGGAGGTGTTGAAAGCTGCCGAGCGAGAGGTCGATGGGAATGATAAGGGCGTCCTGGATGGCGTTCCTCTAGGATTGCCAGCCCTTGCACAGGCTAACGAGCTGCAGAGTAGAGTCGCTCGAGTAGGTTTTGATTGGGCCGATATCGCTGGTGTGTTGGACAAGATTGAAGAGGAACTCGCTGAGGTTAAGGAGGCAGGAGATGACGAGGTCAAGGCTGCCGAGATCGGAGATGTCCTCTTCGCTGTCGTGAATTATGCCCGCTGGCTTGGAGTAGATCCGGAATCGGCGTTACGGCAAGCCAATCAACGTTTTCGTGAACGATTTGCACGGCTTGAGAAGAGCGCGAAACTACAAGGACGGAAACTCAGTGAAATGACTATCGAAGAGATGGATACTTTGTGGGAGTTATCAAAACGCTGAGATCGAAATCGAATAGGCTAGTCTGCTACGCTTGTTTCCTTTTCATCGTGGTTATGGTTACATTCATACCGGGTTGCCAACAAGCTGCAAGCGTTACGCCTTCTCCACTGCAAACCCAGATCCCGCCATCTCCTGTTCCTGAGCGCTCACCAACATTATCCCCATATGTCTCTGCAACTCCAAGTCAATTTCCTACTCCGGTGCCCAGAGAGGGACCACAATTAGATATCAATGGAGAATCCTCCAATTCATACCTCATCCCACTCCACGCCCAACATGTTACTGAAGGAACGGTCGTATTGGTCTTTGAACTGGAAACAGCTGAAGGGGGATATCTCTTCTATTGGTCTCCAGTGGCAGCGGATATTCAAGAGACAGCCGTTCCGTTGAAAAGTGATGCGGTTCTTCATGAAATCACTATTCAAGGTTTGACCCCTTCAACCGAATATCATTTTGCCATTGGGCTAGGAGAGGACATTGGCCCTTACGTGCCGCCATCATTCCTTGGGGAGAGTTGGGATCCTATAAGGATTCGAACATTGGGAGTGGATCAATGGCCTCTTCGGATTGGAGTATTCGGTGATTCTGGATTTGGAGGATCGACGACCCAAGCACTCGCAGATACTATGGCAACATATGACCTAGATTTTGTCCTCCATACAGGAGATCTTGTTTATCACATTCATGAGAACGCGGATCCAGCGGAAGCCTTCGCATTAAAATATTTCGATACACTTGGATCATTGCAACATCGGTCAGTTATCTATCCAATCCCCGGAAACCATGATTATGATCCGGATGCTTTTTGGACTGGCAAGCCTTATTACGATAAAGTTTTCAATCCCATTCATGACACAAGGTTTCCAGGCGACAATCTCTCAGGAGGCCGGCACTGGTATGCCCTCGCGTATGGTCCAATTCAGTTTGTGATGCTTGATACTCAAGCTTTTTACGGTTTGGAAGGCAGGAGCGAGCAGAATGCGTGGCTCAAGGATAGGCTCGAAGACGATCGTTTCACGGTAACAATTCCCATTTTTCATGTTCCACCATACACAAGCGGGTTACATGGAAATGATGGTCGAGCTGTCCAATCGGATTGGATTCCGCTTTTTGAGAACGGGCGAGTATCCCTAGTACTCTCAGGCCACGACCACAATTATGAGCGATTGAAGGTTCAAGGAATCACCTATATTGTGTCAGGCGGTGGATCGAGCGTGCTCTATGACATGAGCGTTCAATTGGAAGGCAGCCAGTTCTTCGCAGCTCGAACCCACTTCAGCCTCTTGGAGGTTTATCCGGACCACATCGATGTCTCGGCCATAACACTGGATGGAGAAACCATCGATCAGGCAACCGTCGATTTTATACGAGATTGATGGATTTGAGGTTGTGGGGTAACTGTATGGGGGATACACATGAGATGCTTTTGACGATATTAATTCCTTACATATGGCTGAATCGGGTTTCTTGCTTGTGTTCCTCAAGGAATTCACTTTCAATCCACTGGTAGGGATTCTTGGAAAGGCGTCCATCTTTGCAATAAATGAAAGGAATTTCCAATTAGATAATTGGACACACCGCCGGGGCGTCCCTACGACAAATCGGAGTGAACAATAGGTTTCCCATTCGGTGGGAGCTGTCCATGGCGAGATACACCTAACCATATCCCGTAATTAGCATTCGATAAAAAAGCGAGAACCGAGAAAGGTCTTGGAGCAGAGCCGGAAGCCCATTTTCAGCATGTTTTGGAGCACCAATCCTGCCATTACAGCCATGAGTCTATGCGGATTTACTTGGAGATAAGATTGCTCAACTCAAGACGGCGGTTTGGCTGGTAAATACAGGATGGACAGTTAGACCCTTTGGGATAGGTGAAAGGATCAGGATTAACTACGCCAGGGAAATGGTTCGTGCGGCCCTAACTGGGCACTTAGATGGAGTGCCAACAATAGAGGATCATAATTTCCGCTTCCTGGTTCCGGAAGTGTGTCCTGGAGTTCTTCCGGAGGTCCTGAATCCTCGTTCGACTTGAACGGATCACGATGCATACGATCGCCAACTAAAGCGTCTTGTTGAGAGTTTTGTTGAGAACTTCGAGCAATTCTCGGGAGTTGTGTCTGAGGAAGTCCGTACTAAGGGACCGACAGCTGAGAATGGGTAGTCGACTGTTCGGTATGCTCTTCTCGTATTAGACAGACAAATCGGCAAGACTGAGGGATATGATGACACACCACGAAACAGTACGTAGGGTGTTGGTTTATTCGTTCCCAGAGATGATCTCATGGATCTTATCATCTCCGGCACCAAGGATTATTCAGTTTCGAAATGTAGACTAGCATCAAGGATCCGTTGGTAGATCTCCTCGACCTCACCATGCCCATCAATTGTCTTCAGTATCCCTCTTTGATCGTAATACTCGATAAGCGGGGCGGTTTGATCATGGTAAACCTTCAATCTTGCCCTCACGATTTTGGGTTTATCGTCCTCTCGCTGATGTAGATACTCTCCCTCACACCGTGAATAAGGACAATCTTGGAAAGGGTTTAAGGATTTATGGAAGGGCGTCTGGCAGTCTTGGCAAATCAACCTGCCTGACAATCTGCGAACAATTTCATCATCAGCGACGGAGATGTACAATACGTAGTCGGTCGCCCGACCTAATGACTCCATGAGTTCAATAAGCGCGTCTGCTTGAACGATGGTTCGAGGAAATCCATCGAAGATTACACCCCTTTCGGTATCAGGTTGGCTTAGTCTTTCACGCACCAGCGCGATCGTGATTTCATCAGGGACCAGTTTTCCTTCATCGATGTACTTTTTCGCAAGCATGCCTAGATCGGTCCCATCATTGATGTTTTTTCGAAATAGATCACCCGAAGAGATGTGTGTCAGACCTATGCGCTCCTGTATAAGATCAGATTGAGTTCCTTTGCCTGAACCTGGCCCACCAAGCAGAATCAAGTTCATTAATAGCTCCAGGAAATATTCGAACCTATAAAATTGTTCCTTGGGAATCGAGGAACCGGAAGAGGTCAAATTAATAATTCAAACGGGATATTCAAATCACTCCTAATCATCAGTCTATTGACAGAACAGGTATAGCATACACTAGAGTTTTTGCATGGCCAATCATTAAAAACACGGGACTTGTAGAACACTCAATGTACAACCCCCAGACCTGAGGGGGGCAAGCCTGGGGGCGGTCGCGACATTGACTATAAAGCCAAGTAACGACGTTTTTATTATATGAGATATGGCAAACCTTGCAATAGCATAGTGTTCCCATGGGTGCCTTTTCATCCTTTTGGAGTAGTACTTCTAGGGTAAATAATGAATAAATTGGGAATTTTGACAGTTGGGTTTGCGTATTTGAATTTCTCTTGTGCGCCGAGGCTTACGGCCGGGGAAGAAGGCATGTCTAAGCGGTTTCCCTGCCGTTAATTTGTAATGTGTCGAACTTGTATTTTGGCATGAACTTTAGTCATTGGGAGAATTGCGGGCGAGTCCAGAAAAGGATATGATAATCAACTTTAAGGATGTCTTGCCAGATTTTCGATGACAGTTTTTGTGTGGCTAGTGGCATCTTGTGAGTAGCATAATCCTAAATTGGATGAACATGAATAGGATCAAGGTTAAGTTTTGTCGCTGAATGTAGATCATCTAATCAGCATGACTGAAAAAAACCTCTTGAATCCAAATAACTTTGGAGAAAGATAAAGGGTGGTGAAAAGCAATGGAAAAAGAGGCAGAGATACTGGTCGTTGACGACGATGAAATTGTCGCTCGTACGATTGAGCGTACATTACGAGCGGGAGGATTTCGCGTGGCAGTCGTACATAGTGGTGTGGATGCGCTGCGCTTCGCTAGGAGGAATCCGCCCGACCTAATCGTCTTGGATGTGCTTATGCCAGGGCTCGACGGATACGAGGTATGCCGTCAAATACGATCCGATCCTTTACTGAAGGATCTACCAGTTCTCTTTCTAACAGCTAAGGGTAAGGAGGAGGATAGAATTACGGGTTTACAGGCTGGTGCGGATGATTATTTGGGCAAACCGTTCAACCTGGACGAACTATATCTTCGCGTTCGAGCTATTCTTCGACGCACTCAACTAGTTGAAGTGTCAAAACCGCCGGCGGTCTTGAAGGTTGGAGGTTATGAGTTGGATACACATTCTTTCGAGGTCTCCGGACCTAATGGATCCTCGGTCCTTACACCGGTTCAGTTTGACCTGCTTTATCACCTGATGTCACATCCTGGCCAGATCTTTTCACCAGAACGACTGCTTCAGGAGGTGTGGGATTATCCTCATGACACGGGCAGTCCAGATTTAGTGAGGGTGCATATCAAGAATTTGCGTACGAAGACAGAGGACGATCCAGCAAATCCAACCTTCATTACGACGGTGAAGGGTCATGGGTATACCGTTTCAGCATAATCGTTAATGAGTGATGTAATCCTGATATTAACAATTTTGAGGAACAGACTTTGAAAGTGCGTGTGGATCTTGATACGCGTGGTGTTGTTGCGAGAGCGATGAGGGATGTCATCAACTTGGGTCAAGTGTCCCAAGCAGCGTTAGACAGCCTTGTGAATCATTTTCGTGGAGCAACTCTGGTACTCTCACTTGCCACTTCCCACGATCAAAACAACCTTCCATATTGGGCTCATGGAGATGATCAGCAGACTTCGCTTTTCTTCTGTCAAGAGGGACCTTTGTGGCGTGCTGCTCAGGCGATATTTGAGGGTACGTTGGAATCCACACCTCCATCTCTTTATTACAACGTAATCCATGATCAAGAAGGGATCCTCGGGGTATTGGTACTCCAGGGCGGGGATGCGACGATGCGGGAATTGGTGGATTTCACCACGGAGGAATTATCCCAGGTCGCCATGCAATTGAATGAAATATCTGAAGCGCATCGGCTCAGCCGCGAATTGGCGATCTTAAATCAGATTGGAAAAGCGCTTACTGCCCATCTGGAATTAGACAATATCCTAATTGCCACCATGCAGGGAATCTGGGAACTATTCGAGGTGGAAGCTGCATGCCTTGCTCTTCTCGACTTCGACCGTCAAGATATCCTCATAAAGATCCCATTGATGGGTGAAATCGAGGATGTATCCAATCATGAAATTGGGGACGAAAAGAGCATTGTCATAGATTGCATCCAGCATCATGCCACTGCTCTGATTGAAGATGTGACACTTGATCGACGTTTTAATAAGGACGTAGATGGCATAGAGGGCCATGAAACTCGTTCTCTTCTTTGTGTGCCTCTATTTCTTCGTGGTGAATCATTGGGAGCGATCTCACTGATTAATAAGATTGATGGTACTTTCGATAAGAGGGATAACGATCTTCTCATCACGCTTGCAGCATCTGTGGCGGTGGCAATCGCTAATGCCCGACTTCTGCATGAGGTTAAGGCTACCAACATTGATCTCCAAGAGAGCAGGCAAGAGATTGAACGGAGTCGCTCGACGCTGATTGCATTATTCGATAACCTCGATGATGAACTTTACATCGTGAATCGGGATTACAAGATTATTGCAGTCAATAGATCGCGGTCTGAGAGGGTGGGCCATGATCCCCGAGCTTTGGTGGGGCAACAATGTTATCTTGCATTGGAAGGACGAGTTGATCCCTGCCCTCTTTGCCGTTCAGCAGAGACATTCTCAACAGGTGAGAAAACAAAGCGAACTGAGCGTACGAGAGAACCGAGTAATCAGGTTGTGGAGCGTGAGATTTACACATACCCAATCATTAACCCTGAGGGTAAAGTGTATCAGACAATCCTTCAGTTAAGGAATGTCACTGAGCAGCGACGCCTTGAGGCTTCATTAGTTCAAGCAGAGAAATTGGCTGCATTGGGGCAGTTGGCAGCTGGCGTCGCTCATGAAATGAATAATCCGATCACTGCAATCCTGGCGAACACACAGCTCCTTCAGCGTGAATTGGATCCCGTCAATGCAGATATGGAGTCGGTAGAGCTCATTGAACAAGCTGGAAGGAGGGCACAACGAGTTGTCCGTGAGTTACTTGATTTCGCCCGCCAAGAACCACAAGAATTCAATGCTGTCGATGTAAATCAGACTTTACAGATGGCTATGTCTCTTGTGGAGAGGCAGTGGCGTGAGGCTCAAGTCAAGCTTACCCATCAGCTAGCTGATGATCTGCCTAAGGTATGGGGGAATGCGGATCACCTACAAGGGGTGTGGCTAAATTTGCTTGTGAATGCTCATGATGCATTGCAAGGAAAACCTGGTGAGGTTATCGTGCGTTCGATGGAATGGAATGGGGATGTCATTGTACAAATTGAAGATAATGGCAAGGGTATCCGCCCTGAAGAGCTCAATCGTATTTTTGAGCCCTTCTTCACTACAAAGCCCCCAGGAAAGGGAACCGGCTTAGGTCTGGCAACCTCCTTCCGAATTATCGAGCAGCACCATGGGAAAATAGAAGTGGACAGCACACCTGGCGTTGGGACAATCTTCACCATCATCCTAACTTCGATAGATGAATCAAAAGTGGTTCTCTGAGTTCCTATGACCTAATCCCCCAGTCGTCAAGTATTTCCAATTCCAGATGTGAAGCCTGAATAGATCAATGTGATCCGTTCGAGCATACTTCGATTTGTTACTCTCTGTTATTCATTGTTTAAGTCTTACACGCATCAAGTAAAGGAGATACTTTACGCTCTTTTTCCGCGCCTTTTATGTTCGATTAATGTTGAGACTTTGGGTGCTATGCTAGGATGGGAAATTGGAGAGTGGGACGGTAGGTGGGGGTTGTGTGACAGGTGGCTTTAATGAAGGTTCTAATTGCCGATGATGCTGAGTTCTCCAGAAATAGAATATCGGAAACACTAAGTGGCGCTGGTTTCGCTGTTTTGGAAGCGGATAATGGCATTGATGCCGTGAGAGCATATGAAATGGAGTGGCCTGAGGTGGTTCTAATGGACACTTCGATGCCGGAGATGGATGGACTAAGTGCTTTACGTGCAATCAAGGACCTTAATCCGGAGGCGTGTGTTGTGATGCTAACCAGGGTTGGCCAGGAAATCATGCTCCTCGATGCGCTTGAAGCAGGTGCTGACGGCTATCTAGTTAAACCAATTTCACCAGATTTGATGTTGGCGGCGATCCATCGCGTAAGCTTGTAATCATTTTCAGAAGTATCTGCATTTTGGGCTCCTCGAAAGACCAACTCGAGGAGTTTTCTTTGGTATGGAAAGAGTGTGGCACGGATATTACTGAAATAACAATGGATGGTCCGATTTGATCATTAAGTTTGACTGTGCTTTATGTCCAGCGTACACTGCCATCATCCATAATAGAGAGAAAGATTTAGCAGCGTATAATTCGACGAAAGTTGTTGTAATCTATCCAGAGGGTATTCATACCCTTAGTAGAAGATTTGAATACATAAGGAGGGTTGGAGCCATGTATATTGTGCACGTCCACGTCCATGTAAAAGAAGGGTTAGAGCATGCATTTAAAGAGGTAACTTTGATGAATGCAGAGAACAGCGTCAAAGAGCCAGGGATTGCCCGCTTTGACGTTCTTCAGCGACTGGACGATCCCACCAAGTTTATCCTTGTAGAGGTTTACAGAACTCCTGAGGATCCAGGTAATCACAAAAAAACGGATCACTACAAAATCTGGCGCGATATGGTCTCAGATATGATGGAAGAAGCACGTGAGAGTGTGAAGTACGATAATGTCTTCCCAGATGATGAGAGTTGGGATTAGTGTCATGCAATTTGAATTTTCGACTTCCGAACGCATTCTCTTCGGGCTTGGTTACATCGACCAGCTTGGTAAAGTGGCGTCTGAATTCCGCATGCGCGCGTTGCTCGTCACAGGAAGGTCGCAAACGCGAATGGCGCATATATTTGAGTCCCTGGAAGAGCATGGTGTTGTATTTGATCGATTTTCTGTGGTTGAAGAACCAACTATAGAGATTGTCAGGGATGGAATAAAGCATGCTCGAAGCCGTGGGAGTGAAATGATCATCTCCGTGGGTGGAGGAAGTGTGCTCGACGTGGGGAAGGCAGTCGCTGCATTACTCACAAATGGTGGTGATCCTTTGGATTATGTGGAAGTCATCGGACAGGGAAAGCAGATTCTCGTGCCTTCCGCTCCATTCATCGCGGTTCCTACAACTGCCGGTACTGGATCTGAAGTTACACGCAATGCTGTCCTCGCCTCACTAGAGCATAGGGTCAAGGTCAGTCTTCGCAGTCGACATATGCTTCCAACGATTGCACTTGTAGATCCCGAGTTGACCTATAGCCTTCCGCCAGATTTGACTGCTTCAACAGGAATGGATGCGTTAACTCAGGTGCTCGAACCTCTCGTATCGATTCAGCCCAATCCTATAACAGATGGTCTGTGCCGTGAGGGATTACAAAGAGCTGCACACTCACTTGAAAGGGTATACGAAGACGGAAAGAATGAGAGTGCGAGGGAGGATATGGCTGTCACGAGTTTATTCGGGGGTTTCGCACTTGCTAACGCCAAACTAGGAGCTGTCCATGGATTCGCAGGACCGATTGGTGGAATGTACTCAGGCCCACATGGTGCAATTTGTGCGCAACTTCTTCCAGATGTCATGGAGGTCAACATCCGTGCCTTGAGAAAACGGCAGCCGACGAGTGAGGTACTGGTGAGGTATGACGAGATTGGAAGGATTCTTTGCGGAGATCCCAAGCTGGGAGCTGATGATGGCACGCAGTGGGTTAGGAGGTTGAGGGAGCAATTAAACATTCCGTCTTTAGGAAAGTATGGATTGAATGAGGGGGATTTCCATGAGGTCATCGATCGGGCATCACGTAGTAGTAGTATGAAGGGGAATCCAATAGAACTCACGCATGAGGAAATGGAGGAAATACTCTCGAAAGCATTGTGAGGATTGATTAACAGATTAGGAGCCACATAAGTCATTCCGAGCGAGGCGTGGAGTGGCGTCTCCAATGGTTTGTTGTGAACTCAGGGATTCCACAGATAGGAATGGACTGTTCGAACAGTTTGCCCGGCGATGGATTCGCCGGGCTACAACACAACGCCCCTTCGGGGCTAAGCCGGCTTCAGCCGGCGCATGAATCGTAGCACGGACATTCATGTCCGTACTGACTCGCACCATCTCCCAATGTGTCATTCTGAGCGAGGCGGAGCCGAGCGAAGAAACTCGTTCTTCGGCAAGTTCGTTCCATACTATCCCCAAAACGAGATTCTTCGTCGCTCCATTCGCCGCGCTTGTTACGTTCCTCAGAATGACAATGTGGACTACAAAAACCAATCATCCTCAGAATTTAGTTCCAAAGCTTGACTTGCTTTCATCGAGTGTGCTATATTACGACTACCGACCGGTCGGTAGGGTCATTGGATGCGACGATCGGATATTATTCAAGCAGCTGCACAAATCTTCCGTCAAAAAGGCTACCACGCTACCTCCATGCAGGACATTGCGGACGCTGTTCAACTACAGAAAGCGAGCCTTTACCATCACGTTACCAGCAAGCAGGACATCCTCTTCACCATCCTTGAACAGGCTTTAGACTTGCTCATCGCTGATATGCACTCAGTTGTTGAATCCGAGCTCTCACCGGATGAGAAACTACGGCTAGCAATGCAAGTCTATATGGGTAGACTCGCCGAAGATGCAGATCTATCCGCTGTACTTCTGCTAGAACATCGAAGTCTGGAGCACAAACTTCGGTCACGTCATGTGAAACGACGGGATAGATATGAGGGATTATGGCGGCAGATCGTCAAAGAGGGTGTGGAGAAAGGCGTTTTCCGCCCAGTAGATGTTGCAGTCGTGAGTTTTGCTATTTTGGGCGTGCAGAATTGGATGATTACTTGGTTTCGGGAAGGCGGCAAGTACTCAGCATTGGAACTTGCTGATCATTTCTCTGATCTATTCTTACGTGGCTTATTGATAGATTTAAGGGATGGGAAATGACGGAATCAGGGATCACCCAATTCCGGACGTCAGAGGGTGGAAGAATTTACCGTCTGCCCCTGGATCTCTTTCCTGCCTTGAAAGGATATGCGCATTTAATCTTTTTAGGAGATGTCGTAGCGTTGGTAGATGTTGGCTCAGGATTTGGCGATAGCAACGACCAGTTGGAGGCTGGACTGGCCGCTGTGACGGAAGATTTCGGGGAGACCGCAGGTTGGGAGAACTTAACCCATGTCATCATCTCTCATGGGCACATAGATCACTTTGGTGGATTGCAATTTGTGAGGGAGCGTGCCCAGGCTCCAATCGGGGTCCACGAGCTAGATCGCCGTGTGCTTACCAAATTCGAGGAGAGATTGACTGTTGTCGCACATCGATTAAGGGNNGATTAAGGGAATTCCTCATCGAGGCGGGGGTGTCTGATGAAGACCTTGAAAGGCTTATGAACATGTATCTGTTCAATAAGCACCTATTCAAATCCGTCGATGTGGACTTCACCTTCGAGGAAGTGGGCATGCGTATCGGCCCACTGTTGTTGATCCATGTTCCAGGGCATTGCCCTGGTCAGATCGTTATTCAGGCTGATGACATATTGTTTTCATCAGATCACATCCTTGGAAAGACAACCCCACATCAAGCTCCGGAGCAAATCACATTAAATACAGGGTTGGGGCATTACTTGGAATCACTCGACAAAGTAATGCCACTGTCCTCTAAGGTGAATCTTACTCTCGGTGGTCATGAGGATCCAATCCCCGACCTGAGAATTCGAATTGACGAAATCAAGCGTCACCATGAAGTACGCTTGGCTGAAATACTCGATCATCTAAATAATCCAATGACAATTTCAGAGCTCTCCTATGAGCTCTTCCACGAGACTGAAGGCTATAACGAGATCCTTGCACTCCAAGAAACGGGTTCCCATGTGGAATATCTCGCGCAACGCGGTTACCTCGCAGTCGACAATTTGGATGATATGCAACCTGATGTTTCCGTTCCAATCCATTATCGTTACAGCGACGGGGTAAAACCGCCGAGGATAACATAATTCCTATGATAGACGAGGACGAATCGGGATGTGTCGGGAGTTCTCCAATGAAGATGGTAGGCCGCAGTTCGAATCAAGTCGGATTCCCGACCTCATGAAAGGAGAATTTGATGTATTCCTTTGAACCGACTGAAGAACAGACAATGCTCATCGATGCCGTGAAACGATACGCAACTAACGAGCTTCGAGTGGCAGCACACGATGCTGACGAAGAGCGTGAACTGCCGGTGGACCTGATCGAGAAAGGATGGGAACTCGGAGTCCTTCAAGCCAGCATTCCAGAGGAGTATGGGGGCTTCGGCGAACACTCGGCAGTGACAGGTGTCCTCGCTGCAGAGGAAATGGGGTACGGTGACCTCGCTGGTGCACTGGCTGTCATGACCCCGGGCGCATATGCCCTGCCAATTCTGATTGGGGGCACGGAGGATCAGAAGAACACATTGCTTATGCCGGTCATCGAAGCGGAGTGGAAGCCGTACGTTGCAGCTGTGGTAGAACCGTCATTCAACTTCCATCCAGGCGAAATGGCTACTGAGGCGACTCAGGAGAAGGATGGGTACGTCATCAACGGTGAGAAGATCATGGTGCCATTTGCTGATAATGCCGAGTCTTTCTTGGTGTTCGCAAACCTGGAAGGAACTACACAGGCTTTCGTAGTGCCATCCGATGCAGAGGGGTTTGAAGTAGGTGAGCGCGAAGAGTTCCTTGGCATACAGGCGCTTCCCACATTCAAGCTAACTATGAAGGATGTAAAAGTCACAGAGAATGCACGAATAGGTGGCGATGACGGAGGTGACATTGAACTGATCATCGCATCGTGGAATGTTTCAATTGCCGCATTGGCAGTGGGCGTCGCCCGCGCGGCGTATGAATACTCCAAGGACTATGCGAAGGAACGGGAAGCTTTCGGTGGACCCATCGCTCAGAAACAATCCATCGCATTCATGCTAGCGGAGATGGCAATCGAGATTGAATCTATCCGCTTATTGGTCTGGGAGGCGGCTTGGAAACTGGATGAAGGTAAAGAAGATGCTCCAAAGGCAGCATACCTGGCATTGATTGGAGCTTCGGATATGGCCATGATGGTAACTGACCGTGCAGTCCAAATACTCGGTGGTTATGGTTACATCCGCGAGTATCCAACTGAGCTCTGGATGCGCAACGGGCGAGGAATTCCAACTTTCCCAGGATTGGCGATGGTTTAAGAGCCATGATGGATAGAAAGGAGTTGTGGACATGATTAGCTTTGAAACACCGAAACCGATTGTCAATGCTGTTGGCATGGTATCCATGGTCGCGGAAAGCATGATGCGGCCGGTTTCGCGCCACTTTGATGATAACGAGCATGAGATCCCATGGGATTACATAAATTTCATGCATGATGCGATGCTGCAGATGGGCGGGGCATTTGTCGGCCCTCCAAAGAAGGATGAGGAACGTGAAGAGAAAGAAAAGAAGAAGAAATACCCGCCTATTGGATTTCAGCGGATAGCGCACATAGTAGAAGGTCTCTCGTGGGGCGATACTGGGATTTACCTATGCACTCCAGCCGGAATGCTTGGCGCAGCAGCTGTTACTGCCACAGGAACTACCGAACAGAAAGAGCGGTTTCTGAGTCGCTTTAGCGGTCAAAAACCCGTGTTAGATGCAATGGCAATGACAGAACCCCATGCTGGCTCTGAGATGCCATCGCAGACGAGAACCACAGCTGTGCAGGATGGTGAAGAGTGGGTTTTAAATGGCGAGAAGATATTCGTTACTGGAGGTCATAAAGCCCTCGTCGATACGGATGGCTTTATCGTGGTCTGGGCGACCATTGATCCATCTGCAGGGAGAGCGGGTGTTCGCCCATTCGTTGTTGAAGCTGGAACTCCAGGGTGTTCAGTCACAAAGCTGGAGGATAAACTGGGTATCCGTGCAAGCGATACAGTGACTGTCGTACTTCAGGACTGCCGAATTCCATTCGATAACATCCTTGGTAGGCCAGAGATCAAGAAGAAGACAACCAAGGGTTTTAAGGGCGCGATGTTGACCTTCGATTCTAGCAGACCCTTTGTGGCAGCGTCAGCATTGGGCATCGCGAGAGCGACACTGGAATTCCTCAAGGAGAAACTGGAGGAGAATGGCGTCGTTATTCGGTACGGTCTACCTCGTTCGCAGATGACAAATCTTGAACGGGAAGTCGTCGATATGGAAATTATGCTTCGATCAACTTGGCTGATAACGCTCAAATCCTGCTGGATGATGGATAATAAGGTACCCAATACGATCGAGGCTTCCATGGCCAAAGTGCGCGCAGGCGATGTGGTTGTGAAGATCACCCAGCGTGCAATCGAACTGCTTGGACCGATAGGCTACTCCAAGGAACATCTGCTCGAGAAGTGGTTTCGGGATGCGAAGATTAACGACATCTTCGAGGGGACAGGCCAAATCAATCGATTAATCGTTGCAAGGCGTATTCTGGATTACACCAGTGAAGAACTATCATGATATACGGTTAAGGTCCGGAAGAAAGGCAGAAAGTAATGTCAAGAACAAGCATCAATAATGCAGTCGTTATCGGGGCTGGCACGATGGGAGCCGCATTGGCAGCCCATTTCGCCAATGCAGGGATTCCCAACACGCTCCTAGACATCGTCCCCAATAAACTCACACCGAAAGAAGAAGAGCAAGGTTTCACTTTGGAGCATCCCAAGGTGAGAAATCGCATTGTCAATGAAGGGTGGGATCGGTGCACAAAGGCACGGCCAGCAAACTTGTTCTCCAAAGACGTAGCCGAATTGGTTACACTGGGCAATTTGGAAGATGACTTCGATGTCGTTGCAAACACTGATTGGATACTTGAAGCCATCGTCGAGCGCCTCGACATCAAGCAGCAACTTATGAAGCGCATTGATGAAGTGCGGAAGCCAGGTACGATCGTGAGTACGAATACGTCAGGGATCCCCATCCATCAAATTGCTGATGGACGGTCGGAGAGCTTCCAGGAACATTTCATTGGCACCCATTTCTTCAACCCACCAAGATACCTAAAACTTCTGGAGCTTATTCCTCATGAGAAGAACAGCCCTGAGTTGATCCAATTCATGACGGATTTCTGTTCCAAGGTGTTGGGTAAAGGTGTGGTAGTCTGCAAGGACACGCCAAATTTCATCGGGAATCGAATATTCTCGCTTTCAGCTTCATATGCGATGAACTACGCCCTTGAGAAAGGCTATACAGTGGAAGAGGTCGATGCAATTACAGGTCCAGCCATAGGGCGTCCAAAGACGGGAACCTTTCGGTTGAATGACCTTGTTGGAATAGACGTCGGCGCTCATGTTGCCAGCAACCTGTATGAGGCCATTCCCCATGATCCTTATCGAGAAGAGCTCCTAAACTCGAAAACCGCGGAGCTCACATCAAAGTTGATTGAGAATGGCTGGTTGGGTCTTAAGACGGATCAGGGATACTACAAGAAGACAATGGTGGACGGAAAGAAAGAATTCTGGGTTTTGAACCTGGATACCTTTGAATACGAGCCACCGACGAAACCCCGTTTTGACTCCATCGGTGAGGGTAAGTCTATTGAGGACGTGGGTGAGCGTATCGGTATGCTGGCATATGCTGAGGATAAGGCGGGTGAGTATATCTGGTATCTCCTTTCACGCACGGTCGTCTACGCTGCAAATGTAATCCCCGAGATCAGCGATGATCTGATCTCCGTCGATCAAGCATGCAGGTGGGGATTTATGTGGGAGTTAGGGCCATTCGAGATCTGGGATGCTCTTGGATTGAAGAAATCCGTTGATCGGTTGAAGGACGAGGGCGTCGAGGTGCCAGAGTGGGTCACAACGATGCTGAAAGATGGATTTGAATCCTTCTACCAACAAGAAGACGGACGTGTAGTGGGTTACTATGACCTCGAAACTAAGGGTTATGTATCCATCCCGGTGGATCCCAACATCATCTCAATAACTGACCTAAAGGCGAAAGGGAAGGAACTGCACGCCAACGACGGCGCGAGTGTACTCGATATGGGTGATGGCGTCTTGTTGTTGGAGTTCCACAATCCCTCCACTGCGAATGCCTTGGATGAAGAAAGCCTCACAATGCTCAATACGGCTTTGGATGAGTTGGAGAAGGATGAGTGGACGGCGTTGGTTATCGGTAATCAAGGGAAGCATTTCAGTGCTGGCGCCAATATCTTCGCAATGGCTGTAGCAGCTCAACAGGGAGATTTCGATACGCTGGATACAGCAATCCGCGGTATGCAAGGCTTGATGATGCGGATGAGGTATTCTCCCAAGCCGGTGGTAGCTGCTCCATTTGGAATGACGCTCGCTGGTGGGTGTGAGGTCATCCTTGGAGCTTCTCGCATCGTCGCAGCTGCGGAAAGCTACATTGGTCTTGTTGAAGTTGGTGTCGGGTTGATACCAGCCGGTGGCGGTACGAAGGAAACCATCCGCCGCCTGATCAATCCTGTTATGAAGACTCCACAAGCTAGTGTTCTGGCACAGTTTCAAAAAGCTTTTCTTCAAATTGGTATGGCGAAGGTAGCCGAAAGTGCATTACAAGCACGTGACATGGGTTACCTAGATCCTGAAGACAGGATCATCATGAATCAGGATTACCTCTTAGCCGAAGCCAAAGAGACTGCTCTGGAAATGGTGGAAGAGGGATATCGACCTCCATCTCCAGAGAAGGTATGGGCTGCCGGACGGGATGTTTTAGCAACCGCAAAACTTCAACTCTGGGGGATGAACGATGCTGGCTATGCAACGGAACACGATATTGTGGTTGGCAATAAGCTGGCACATGCACTTACTGGAGGTGGTGTGAGTGCGCCTGGATGGGTTTCAGAACAGGTGATCTTGGATCTGGAGCGAGAGGTTTTTTTGGAACTCTGTCATAAGGAAAAGACGATTGAACGCATGTGGCACATGCTGCAACATAAGAAGCCATTACGCAACTAGCCAATTGATTGAGAAGGAGTCACACCATGAGAGAAGCAGTCATTGTAGCTGGAACCAGGACAGCAGTAGGAAGGTCAAGGAAGGGCACGACGCGTAACGCACGTGCGGATGACATGGCTGCAACGGTCATCAAAGAGTTGATAAAACAGACGGAAGGGAAATTAGATCCATTCAAGATTGATGACGTCATAATGGGTTGTGCGATGCCTGAAGGGCCACAGGGCCTCAACGTAGCCCGCCCCGTCTCGGTCATGGCAGGATTGCCCGTGGAGGTGCCCGCACAGACGATCAATCGGTTCTGCTCGAGCGGACTTCAGGCGATCGCTATTGCCGCAGAGCGAATCATCGCCAATGGTGCGGATATTATTATCGCAGGCGGCGTTGAATCTATGAGTTCAGTGCCTACGGTTGGTTTCCATCCAAGCTTGAACCCGGGGCTTGTGGAGAACTGCCCAGAAGTCTATATGGATATGGGCCTGACAGCGGAGCGGGTAGCTGAGGAGTTCAGTGTCAGTCGAGAAGACCAGGATGAATTCGCTTACAACAGTCACATGAAAGCAGTTAAGGCATTGGATAAGGGCTATTTTGAGGGCGAGATTGTTCCATTTGAATTCGAGGAGGTGTATATTGGGCCTGAGGGTCAGATTGTGCGCGAGCAGGTGGTTTTTAGCCAGGATGAGCATGTCCGACCTGACACCAATCTTGAGGTTCTGGCAAAACTGCGTCCGGTGTTCAAATTGAATGGGACAGTGACAGCGGGGAATTCGTCGCCATTGAGTGATGGAGCTGCTGGTGTTATCGTGATGGAAGCGGAGATGGCCGCGAAGTTAGGCTTCGAACCATTAGTGCGGTTCGTCGGATTTAATGTCGGCGGTGTGCGTCCCGAGATTATGGGTGTCGGCCCTACCGTTGCAGTCCCTCGTGTGCTCGATCGCACAGGGTTGAAATTGGATGACATTGATGTCATCGAACTAAACGAGGCTTTTGCTTCTCAAAGTGTCGCTGTTGTCCGTGAACTCGAACTCAATCCTGAGATTGTTAACGTTAACGGCGGTGCGATTGCGTTGGGACATCCACTTGGCTGCACAGGGGCTAAACTGACTGTCCAGATCATCAATGAGATGGCTCGTAGGGATGCCAAGTACGGGATGGTAACAATGTGCATCGGTGGAGGAATGGGTGCTGCTGGGATCTTTGAGAATTTGAACCTTTAAACCTTGTTCGACAAGTCCGAGCAATTCACTTGCTGGGACGTTGGAAGTGTAATAAAAGATCCAGATGAGGAGAGAACCATGACTGAAGAAATGACCGTTGGCGATTTGATGGGGAGGATGCCGGAAGCCTTCCAGCCTGATAAGGCGAAAGGTGTGGATGCTGTCATTCAATTCAACTTAACGGGTGATCAAGGGGGGAGTTGGTATGTCACTATTAAGGATGAGACCTGTAAAGTGGATGACGGGCAGGCTGATGCTCCAAATCTGACCATTGCCGCAGATGGGCAGGATATGGCGGATATTTTCACTGGCAAGCTGAATGCCATGGCTGCATTTTCTGGCGGGAAGCTGAAGCTGTCTGGCGACCTTGGCCTTTCGATGAAGTTGATGAACTTCTTCAAGCTGTAAGATATCCAATTGCTGGATGGTTAGACCCTCCTTCAAGGCGACATCTGAAGGAGGGTTTTCCTTTCTCTATCATCGTCATTCTGAGGAGCGCAGCGACGAGGAACACCTATGATGATGCGTAATATGAGCTTCGCCTCAGGGATTCCTCTCTCGCCGCTCTGCGGCTCGCTCGGAATGACATATACCGGTGTGACATGAAGGGAGGCGACTCTCTCGGAGTACGCACGGACATGAATGTCCGTGCTACAAATCATGCGCCGGCTGAGGCCGGCAGGGGCGTTGAATTGAAGCCCGGCGACTTCATCGCCGGGCGAACTCAGGAGGATTATTCGATCTGCACCTCACTTAGAGTGACATTTCACAAATAACTATCATTTCTAGGCGCGGTAGCGCCGAGGAATCCCTATGATGATGCGAAATAATAGCCTCGTCTCAGGGATTCCTATCTCGCCGCTCTGCGGCTCGTTCGGAATGACATCATTGAGGGTATAAAAGAATGAACTGGGGAAGAATATTGCTTAAGAATCTTGCCTCAAAATGAACCTTGTGCGATGAATACGGGCTGCGGTGGGATCCAATCCCATCTCGAGCAGGACCTCTTCCGGTCGCCCAGTCGCACCCTCTTTCGCAGTTAGACGCATCCTCAAGACTCCTTTATCATCAATATGGAGGTCTTCTATCAGAGGACGAAGATCATAGGTCTTCTCCCTCCGAATACGCAGAAGCTCCTCTGAACTCAAAAGAGCGTCCACTTTTGCTTGGAGCTCCTGATCAGAAAGAGTAGGATCCAGATGAACCATATACTCGGCTGCGAGTACGCATTGTTGGAGACTGGGTGTAGAGAGGTCGATTTCAAGGATTTCTTTGACGCGTAGACCTGGAGGAAGTACTGGTTCGAGCGAGGATTTCACTTCAATTGAGTCCAAGTGTTCCGTAAACCATATATCGGTTAATTCGCATTCGCTTGTGAAACCCAGTGGAAGCGCAATGCCAAGGTTAATGCGTGCATGCGGGTGGTAGCCATGTGTGTATGCAACGGGCAGCTTGGCCCTACGAAAAGTCCTCTCCCAAGCCCTTAATAAGTCGAGATGGCCCGTATAACGCATCTCTTTCTCTTTGGAGTATTCAATTCGGTAACGCACTTTGCTGACCTCGTTCATGGCTCAAGTTGATCGGATGGGGATACCATCGGTCTTTATACGGCGTGGTGAGCGAACCTCTGGGCATTCCCAGACTTCTCCAGGATTCTCCCTGCGTAAATCTGCGAACTTAGGCAGGATCCCACATGCAAAACAGCGTTCCCGGCAGTCAATCCGCGTGCGGCCATTTAGACTCCACAGATAATCCTCCGTGAGGAATTCCTTCTTCACTGCGGCATCGATGTGGTCCCAGGGAAGTGTTTCATCAATTGGCCGCTCTCGGTGAGTGTAGAATGCTGGATCGATATCGGCGACTTCGAAGGCTTCCATCCACGCGCCATAGTTGAAATGCTCCATCCACGCGTCGAACTTGGCACCGAGTTTCCAGGCAGCTAGGATCACGTCGCCCATTCTTCGATCTCCCCTTGAGAGCCAGGCCTCCATCATGGTCTCATTTGGATCCGTCCAATTAAATTTCAATCCTCTACCGCGCAATTCTTTCTTAAGAATTTCCTGTTTCGCTTCAATCTGTTCCTGCGTGTCACATGGTACCCATTGGAATGGAGTATGTGGCTTTGGTACGAACGTGCTTACTCCTGCATGAACCTTAGCGCGCTTTCCCATGACACTCTGTCCCACTTTAAGTACGGCCTTACAGAGATCGGCTATTGCATGGACATCCTCGAGACTCTCTGACGGATGACCGATCATGAAGTACAGCTTAATCGTATGCCAGCCTCGACTATAAATTTCACGTGCGGTTTCAAGAACCTGTTGGGTAGGCACGTATTTATTAATGGTCTTACGCATACCCTCAGTCGCCGCTTCTGGAGCGAGTGTGAAACCACTGCGGCGTCCCTTACCCTGCAGCAGGTCCATTAGCTCCACAGAAAAGGACTCGATCCGTAAAGAGGGAAGTGAGATGTTTAGGTGTTGGCCTTCGAAACATTGGCTGACCTCACGAACCAAGTCGAGGATGTGATCATAATCCGAGGAGGAGAGCGACAAGAGCCCCACTTCATCAAATCCTGTTTGTTCAACTGCTTCCTGGATAGCCTCCACGATCTCACGCACACTGCGTTCCCGGACAGGTCGGGTGATCATCCCAGCCTGGCAGAAGCGGCAACCTCGAGTGCAGCCGCGCATGATTTCGATGGGAATTCGGTTATGGGTGATGTCGACATATGGAACAATGAATTGTGTTATGGGAGGTGGCAGCTTAGGGACGATCCGCTTGATCACTGGCAATTGGGCTTCTCTTACCAGCGTTTCCAGGTGAGAGATGGAGTCGTCTTCCAGGTAGTGGACTTTATAGTGTGAAGGCACATAAACGCCCCAAATCTTCGCCAGAGGTTTCAATAACTCATCTCGCGGAGCGCCGCTAGCCTTCCAGTCCTGGAAAAGGTGGACGATCTCCATAATGACATCTTCGCCCTCTCCTATGACGAAGGCGTCGATGAATGCTGCCATAGGTTCTGGATTGTATGTAGCATGACCCCCCGCGATGACTAGTGGATCGTCCTCGTTACGTTCGGCAGCGTGAATCGGTATTCCGGAGAGGTCGAGCATATTCAGCGTGTTGGTGTATAGCGATTCATAGGGTAACGAAATGCCGAAAATGTCGAAATCTGCAATTGGGTGTTTGGTCTCCAGTGAGTAGAGTGGTATTCCTGCCTCCCTCATCTCCTTTTCCATATCCGGCCATGGGGCGTATGTCCGTTCAGCAAGGATTTCAGGCTGCTTATTCAGGATGTCATAAAGGATCGCTAATCCCAGGTTCGACATTCCCAAGTCGTAAATATCCGGGAAACCGAGAGCGACTCTTATGGGCGTCTCGTCCCAGTTCTTTACAACCTGATTCAACTCACCACCGGTATAGCGTCCGGGTTTCTGGACACGGGGAAGTAGGAGATCCAATTTCTTACTAATATCTTCCGGTCGCATGGTTCTTCAAAACCTCAACAGCAAAAATCGGAGTATTCCAGGCGAAATATTATAGCACAGGGCATTGCGATGGCGTCGGGTAGCCTTTCTGATTGACGGTTTCTCCAATGCCGTGTTAGAATCCCGCCTGCTAGCCCCCATCGTCTAGCGGCCTAGGACGTGGCCCTCTCAAGGCCAAAACCGGGGTTCGAGTCCCCGTGGGGGCACTGTTTGAGCAGGTAAACAGCCGGTATTTTGCTCAGGGGACTACCCAAAACAGTCTAACTCACCAAAAGAAGAAATATCTTTCTGTTGTTCTACACAAATAGTAGAGCGATGCTCTATGTTTCATATCGAATGTAATGGAAGAACAACAGAACATAGGCTGGGTTTTGATTGGCAGAACATTTGGAACCTGGCACCCGGGCCTGCCCAAAATGGCTGAATTCGCCAAGCTCGACACAGCCGCAGCTACCAGCTTGATGGTGCTTTTGGTGGTGGTGACCATTGTTGTTCTACCGAACGCTTTGCCATTATTGCTAGAGGGGATATCGGTTACCTTTTGGGATATCGCTTCCGGGCTGATTTTGTTGATTCTGATCCCACTGATCCTGAGACTGTTCGTGCGAGCCTACTATGAAGACGTTGCTTTCAGTCTCCAGCCATACTTTACACAAGCCTCCACCTTCAGCCTACTGGCCCTGATGGTGCTCATGGTAGTGCTGAATTTCCAGAATGTTCTCGATCTCTTTGGCTCTGGCGGATTGTTGGCTAGTCTGATCCTGGTGATCCTGTCTGCCGCTGGTGGTTACCTGCTTGGTAGCCTTGGGGGGTCCAATAAGTGGGTACAGGCCTTGGGGGCCGGGCAACGCAACATCGCCGCGGCCATGGTGGTCGCAACCATGAATTTCGGCAATCAGGAAATCGTGATGATTGTTGTCTACTCGTTAATCACGTTGATTGTCATGACCCCGATGGCCCTTGAATTGGGAAAACATACCAAAGCAGCGTAAGCGGAATAAGTTCAAAGAGGCCTTTTGATGCTGCGGTGGATGGTTCTGTAAGTATCCTTCTATGTCTAATGGTAGGCTTTACTCTCAGTACAGAATTGGCTTTGGTAAGAAGTGGTTTGAAGTCATACTTAGCAGTTTGCCCATGGCATCGTTCGTCGCAAATCAAGTTCATAGAAGAGCGCAATGATCCCTATCTAATGGAGAAAACCATTCATGAACTTACCAACTTTCGTAGACGTATTACATGCCCAGCGGATTATTGGCAACTATCTGTCACCAACACCCTTACATCATTATCCTACCTTGGATGAGCTGTTGGACGCACAGGTCTATGTGAAGCACGAAAATTATCAACCCATTGGTGTGTTTAAGGTACGCGGAGGCATTAACCTCATGTCTCGATTAATGGTCGCTGAACGAGAACAGGGAGTCATCACCGCTTCTACCGGTAATCATGGCCAATCTATCGCTTACGCAGCCAAGTTGTTTAATGTGCGTGCTGTCATCGTCGCCCCAGAAGGTGCGAATCCTGTGAAAGTAGAAGCGATAGAAAGTCATGGAGCCGAAGTGGTCTTTCACGGCCATGACTTCGATGCGGCGAAGGATCATTGTGAACACATGGCGCAGGAACAAGGCTTACGATACATCTCTTCGGGCGATGAGCCTTACCTCATCGCCGGCGTGGGAACCTACAGCCTGGAGATTCTGGAGCAACAACCAGATGTGGAAATGGTTTTCGTGCCTGTTGGTGGCGGCAGTGGGGCAGCGGGTACATGCCTGGTAGTGAAAACCATTAATCCTGATATCCAGGTGATTGGTGTGCAGGCGGCTGCAGCACCCTCGGCCTATATGACCTGGAAGAACCGACAATACACCACCGCGCAAATGGAAACCGAGGCTGAAGGATTGGCGACCCGCACCCCTTTCATGTTACCCCAGCAAATTCTTTGGCAGCACCTGGATGACTTTGTGCTGGTTGAGGAAGAGGCGATGCGACATGCCGTAAGGCTGTATCTTGAAAAGGCTAAGACTTTAGCAGAGCTTGCAGGGGCAGCTCCTTTAGCAGCTGCGTTACAGGAAAAGGAGCGTGTGCGGGATAAAACCATCGCCCTTGTTCTTAGTGGCGGTAATGTTTCTCCAGAAAAACTTCGGCAATGTTTGTTATAGAGGGCTTTGTTCTTATATGAATCGGAAAACGGCTACCTTCGATTGAAACCGTTACTGCCTTATTGGTTGCTACCATGAATTTCGGCAGAGGGGAAACTGCGATGACCCTTGTCTGCTCGCTAGTCACATTAATTGTCATAAATCCGCTGTTTCTTGGATTAGGAAAATGACGGGCGATGTAATAATGAATAGTTCAACAAGGAGACCTGATAGCGTCAGAGACATCACACTCAAATCTTCAGGAACCTAGTTGGATTCCCCGTTTCATTCCACTGTTTTGAGTTACCCGGGTTTGCAGTAGGCCTGAAGCATCGAATTGTGGATGGTTCCGATGAGGATTGTTCCATCAGGAGGAAATCATGGTTGAAAGCAATGAATCAGTAATCCGAGGTCGGGTCAGGTCACCGCGTTCGGCTGCGATTGCCGGGATTCTGTTCGCGCTTTTGCGGATTATTAGCAGGGAGAAGTCATCGGCATGAGTGAGGACGGCGGTTGGTGGGTGGTCAAGATCCCCACGGAGTACGTTGCAGCAGGTCAGGGTTGGGTTTCGGCCGATTGGGTGGAAACTGAGAACACAGAGAACGTTCCTGTCGTACCGGCGCCTTGAGCGTTATCCCATAAAAAGTCTTGCTCTCGTTCCAATGCATAGCTGTGGAACGAGTTCTTTAATCCGAACCACGCTCCTATGTGCTGTACCAACGCACAAGCAGAGCTTGCATACTCCAACCCCATCCATTCAGGAGCGGAAAGGTTGAGCCGCGGAGACCCGCAACCAGAGTGAAGAAGCTTAATCAGGACTGGCAGTCCTTCGAGGACTGCCAGTCCATAAACCTTTCCCTCTCGTTCCACAGCTCTACTGTGGAACGATTTCTGATCCGAACAATGCTAATTTATGCTGTACCAACGCACAAGCAGAGCTTGCGTACTCAACCCTATCCATTCAGGAGCGGAAAGGTTGAGCCGCGGAGCCCCGCAACCAGATTAGAGGTTAATAGTCAATCATGGGCTTCGATGATCACGTCTTTGTAACACCAATATTTAAGTGAAGAATATGGGTAGTTCTTCACCCAAGGCTTTGCGAAGTTCTGGAACATGTGGTAGCCCAACGGAACGATGGCAGCTTCTTCGACCAAGATTGCTTCGGCCTCCCGGTATAGCTCAAAACGTTCTGCTTGATTAGTGGAGCGACGAGCTTTCTGGATGATACGGTCGTAGTCTTCGCTGAAATTATGAGAAGTATTTGAATAAACACACATCCTTAGGAAATTATCTGGATCTGGGTAATCGGCTATCCACACCATAGAAATTATATGAGGGCGATCACGCTGGAGATTCTTGAGAAGGGTAGTCAGCTCAAACCTCTTCAATGAGATTTGAATATTCAGCAAGGTTTCAATATCAGACCGAAATTGATCTCGAGGCTGTGGGTCAGTTGTTAATGGGGTATACCATTCGATAATCGGGAAACCCTCACCTTGGGGATAACCAACCTCAGATAAGAGCTGTTTCGCTCGCTGTGAATCGTGCAGCAGGGCGATTCCTGGGCAATGTCCTGGCAGACCAGCTGGTACGAGCCCGCCAGAAGCGGGTTTGAGGTGGCCTCGTAAGTAAATACTGGCATATCGCTCTCGGTCTAGCGCATGGACGAAAGCATGCCGAACCTTCGGATCGTTAAAAGGTGGACGTGTGGTATCGAAAGAAAGGTATTCAGTTGCAGGAATTGGACCTGTAATGAATTCATCCGGTTGATGTCGCTTTAGGCGTTCAATTTCTGACGCGGGCAATCCCCCCAGGATATCCAATTGATCTGATTCATACAATTCCAACGATGACGTCCAATCCCGATCGATGAGAAATTCCATTCTCTGGATATTTCCATTGAAGGCACCTTGATAATCTGGGTTCCGCTCGAAGATCATGCGGTCACCCTTCTTCCATTTTTTGAGAAGGAATGGGCCACTGGTCACGATCTTCTCAACTTTCGTCCATTCATTGCCGAACTCTTCAACGGCATGTTGTGGGACCGGGAAAGTGAGAGCCAAGGTGAGAAAGTGGAGGAAGTAACCTGCAGGCGCTTCCAATTCCACCTCAAGCGTAAAGTCATCGATAACCTTGATACCTAGTGAATCTTCAGAGATTTCCTTTCCCTCATTAAAGGCTCTGGCACCCTTCAAATCGTACAGATACTGTGCGCCTCTTCTGTCGTGGGATGGATCCAAAACACGCAGCCATGCGTATTTGACATCCCAGGCGGTTACTGGCTCCCCATCGCTCCACGAAACATCATCATGGAGGTGGAAGATGTACCTGCGACCCTCATCCAAGATTTCCCAGGTACGCGCGAGGTCTGGGATGATATCCATTTGAGGTGATAATTCAACCAAGCCTCTGAAGAGCTGTTCGGCCACACCAAAGGATAGAGTGTCTGTAGCCAGTGAAGGATCGATCGTTCCAGGTTCGCTACCGGGAAATCGCAGTGGGTGTGGCGCAGTGGAAAGATGCGCGATTGGAATGTGCCTTCCGAATTGCTGCCGGAGTTCAAATCCCTCTTGATACGCGAGCCGGGACTTCTGGAAATCTAAGGTTTCATGATACAGAAGCCCCAGTTTCATGAGGATGCGAGCGGATGTCTCGAGATCTCCTTCCTCCGTTAGAAAAGTTAGAGCCTGTTCGTAGGCATCGATAGCCTCCTGATTTGCATAAAGTGATCTGGCTGTATCACCCGCCTGCAGAAGATAATATACGGCTTTTTTACCGTTCCCTGATTCTGCGTAATGGCGCCCGATTTGGGAGGAGAGTTCATCCGATCGTCCTGGGTAGGTTTGCTCGAGAGCTTGGGCAGCGCGACGATGTAGCTGCTGTCTCCGCAGTCCGCTCATGCCCTCTTGCAAAGCCGATGGGATAAGGGCGTGAGCGAATGAAAAGGTTGTGTTAGTGGTGCTACGACCGTTAGAACGTGGTCGGACTTCAACGATTAATTGTGTCCTCTCTGCTTGTTCGATTGCATTGATGAGTGTTTCTTCATCATATTCACTAACGGCTTTCAATGTCTCGAAATCAAATTCGCGCCCGAGGATGGCAGCAAAGCGAAGCGTGTCTTGCGTCTCAGTTGGCAGCCTCCTGAGACGTCCCTGAATGGCGACACGAACACTTTGAGGGATTTCCATTTCATCGAACTCGCTTCTATGCCAGCGACCACCCTCGAGATACAATTTTCCATCTTCAACAAGCGCTTTACAGACTTCCTCAATGAAAAATGGATTTCCCTCGGTTTCCAAGTAAATACTCTCCAGTAGCTCTTGCGAAATATCTTCGTGAAGCATCGTCGCGAGCAGTTTACCGGTTTCTTGTTGTGATAGTCGAAGTAGTTTGATCCTTGTGGAGAGCCGTTCTCGATTGAGTTCGTAGAGCATGTCGTTCAAGGCTCGACTCTCATCTAATTCGACCTCGCGATAGGTCAGAACGATGATTAGACGCAGGCCAGCCAATCTCGCCCTCCGGGAAAGGTGAAGAACAAATTGCAGTGTGCAGCTATCAGCCCAATGCGCGTCTTCGAGAATCATCAGGATTGGTGAACGCTCACATAATCTTGTAAAAAGTCCGACCATACTTTCGAACATCTGATTCTGCTGAGCTTGGGGATCGAGTTCGGAGCTGCCGTGAATCTCGTGAAAACGCATTTGCAGATCTGGAGCGATATTGATGAATTCAGCCAGGTAGGAATCAGGTAAATTCAAGGATTCTACAGTGTAAGATTGGAAGACATTTCTGAGGATTTGGGCTATTGGAGAGCAGGGAGCACTGCCTTCAGCGTAGCATTCACCTGTGAAGACTTGCCCACCTTCAACCTCGGTTAGGGTTCTCATCTCGAGAGCGAAGCGAGTTTTCCCAATGCCCGGTTCCCCGCTGATTAATAGAACCTGGCTAACGCCTGAGGCTGCTTCTTTCCAGATCTCGACTGCTTCGCTGAATTCTCGATGTCGCCCAATCATGTGCCCACGTACGAGCCCGTTAATAGGGGAAATTTCCTCCATAGCACCAACGGCGGTTGCAGTGTCGATAGCTTCCAATATCATTTGAACCTTGAATGCGTCCTCAGGGCGATCTTCTGGGTTCTTACTGAGGAGACGCAAAGTAAGCTCATCTAATTCAGGGGGGATATCAGGGTTGTGTGCCCTCGGTGGGACAACTGGTGCATACAGATGTTGCGAGATCACCTGAAGGGGATCATCAGAAGTGAATGGAAGCTGATTTGTCGTCAGTTCATAAAGCATGACCCCAAGGGAATATAAATCCGTCCGATGGTCTGTTTTCTGTCCGAGCGCCTGTTCGGGAGCCATGTAAAAGACTGTTCCTACAATGACCCCTTCCGACGTTATGCGAGAAGCGATAGATCTTGCGAGACCGAAATCCATTAATTTTGCAATTCCATCGGAGGCGATTAAGACATTTTCGGGTTTCAGATCACGATGGATGATACCTTGTGTGTGGGCGTGCTGAAGCGCTGCGCATATCTGTTGAGCAAGGTTAATGATTTCATCAATTTCCTGAGGAGGATCCTTAAAGACCGACACTCCTTCAACGAGTTCCATAACGATGAAGGGTATTCCATCGTGGTAGCCCGCATCATGTACTGCAACAATATTGGGATGGTTAAGCTTGGCAGCTGCTTGCGCTTCTTGGAGAAGTTTGGCTCCACTTTCTTCGCTGAGTTTCGGATCGGATAAAACTTTAACAGCAACGTCTCGATCGAGGAGAAGATCATGTGCACGGTATATGGTACCCGCACCTCCAGAGCCAATCTCAGAATGTAGTTGATAACGTTCCTGCAGGATGTCCTCAATCATGGGTCGACTCGCCTGAGTGATGGGCTTGTAAGATACGGATTAATGCGGCTCAATGATGGCATTCTTCCAGAACCATGTTCGAAGTGGGGTTATCGGATAACTTCTTACCCAGGGTTTTACCAGAAGTTTGTTTTCTCCATAGGAGATGGGCATAATGACAGCTTCCTCAATCAATTTCCGATCTGCCTTCCTGTACGCTTCAATCCGCTGTTCTACATTCATTATCCGTCTCGCACTATCGATCAACTGCTCATAATCCGCGTTCTTCCAAAGTAGGAGATTCTGGTTATACGTACCTCGGAGAAAGTCATCTGGATCAGGATAGAATGCCAGCCAGGAGATGATAAACATGTTTGGATTTTCCTGTCCCAATCCATCAAGGTATGCAGAGAGGTCTACTGGCGTTACGTTAACCTCTACCCCCAGATTGTTCCTCCATTCAGATTGTATGAAACCTGCAAGGGATTCCATGGTTGGAGAAATGGGCACTAAAAGATCCACATCTGGGAAACCTTCTCCATTGGGATACCCCGCTTCCGTCAGAAGCCTCCTTGCTTGTTCAGGGTTGTAAGATAACCCGATAGCCTTCGAGTAGCCTGGAATATCCGGCGGGATGAGACCTCCTGCGGCAGGATTTCCTCGGGCGCGTAAGATTACGTCTGATAGTAATTCCCTATCGATAGCATGTATGAATGCCTTGCGTATCTGAAGGTTATCAAAGGGAGGAATCTCTGTGTTGAAACCAATGTATTGCGTTGTGGGGCGCGGAGCTGCTACGAATTCTCCTGGATGACGATGAAGCATAGCTTCTGCTTCCATCGTCGAGAGCGCTCCAAGATTTAAAACATCAAGCTCATCGTTTTCATAGAGATCGACCAGTGGCGAGAGCTCTGACTGTACCACGAGTTCAACAGATTGAATATTGCCGCCGAAATGGTTGCCGAACTTTAAATTCCTGGATAAGCTGATTCTCTCACCATGAACCCACCGATCTAACTTAAAAGGTCCATTCGTCACGATTTTGCCTTCGTCCGTCCAACTACTCCCGTATTTCTTGATTGTATGTCTGGGAACTGCATAGGTAGGAGAGGTTGTAAGGAGGTACAGGAAGTATCCGGTTGAGGCTTCGAGTTCCACACCAAGTGTGTACTCGTCGAAGGCCTGTACGCCAACACCATCGGAAGATGATGTTTCCCCCAAGTGATAAGCCCTTGCTCCTTTCACATCATACAAAAAGGTCGCAGCTTCAGAACCAGTTTCCGGATTTAACACTCGCTTCCAAGCGAATTCAAAGTCGTGAGCTGTTAGTGGAATCCCATCACTCCAGAGGATGTCATCACGTAGATAAAACACATACTTCTCACCATTTTCCCTAACATCCCACGAATAGGCCACATCAGGAACGATGTTCATTTCTGTATTTAGATCGACTAATCCTCTGAAAAGTTGGTCGATAATGCCGGAGGAATACGACTCATTTGACAGACATGGATCCAATGTGTAGATCTCTGGCCAGATAGTGCGAAGAGGGTGAGGGGCTTCAGGAAGCGTTTTATGTCGTCGTTCTCCGGCTTTTTGCCAGAGTGCAAATCCTTCCTGATATGCTTCCCTTGATAGTCGAAATTGATAGGTTGTGTGGTAAAGAAGTCCAAGTTTCATCAAGGTCCGAGCAGCGGTTTCTAAGTCTTCGAGTTGTCGCAGAAAGGTTAATGATTTGACGTATGCTTCGATTGCCTCCTGGTATGCGTGCAGTTTTCGTGCAGTGTCCCCCGATGTTATTAGATATTCTGCAGCCTTTACGCTTTCACCGGCTTCGGCGTAATGTCTGCCTATTTGGACAGCATACTCATCAAGCTGCTCACGATATTTAGCTTCTAAAGCAACGGCAGTACGTTGATGCAACCGTTGGCGTCGTAAACCGCTTACACTTTCTTGCAATGATGTAGGTATTAATCCATGGGTAAACGCAAAGAAAGGTGAGGATGTTCGGTCCTTGGTTCTGGGTACATATTCTTGAATGAGATGAGACCTTTCCGAAAGTTCCAATGCGTCGATAAGGACATCTTCTTCATGTTCACAAATTTGCAGGAGGGTTTGATATTCGAACTCACGTCCGAGAATTGCTGCTAAAAGCAATACATCTTGTGCCTCCTGCGGTAACCTCCGCACACGCCCCAGAATGGCCATCCTGATGCTTTGTGGGATCTCAATCTCCGCCAAGTCGAAGCAACACCATAGTTCGCCATCTCGAAACAGCTTTCCCTGTTCTACCAACGTCTTGCATACTTCTTCAATGAAATATGGATTCCCTTCCGTCTCATAATAAATACTCTCTATGAAATCGGATGAAACATTACCTTGGAGCATCGTCAGAATGAGTTCACGAGTTGCGTCTGCAGATAAGTTTGTCAGTTTAATTCGTGTAGTGAGTTGCTCCCGATTCAGGTCATATAGTAACCCTCTGAATGCGCGCGTTTCGTCGATTTCGACTTCTCGATAGGTAATGAGTGTCATAAGCCGAAACTTGGATAATTTGCTCCGGCGAATGAGATGGCGAAGCAAGTTGATAGTGCCGCTATCTGCCCAATGCGCATCTTCGACAATAAGAAGCACTGGTTTGTCTTTTAATATTGATGCACATAATGCAACAAAACTCTCGGCCATACGATTCTGTTCGGATTGCAGGTCGTGATGCATGTTATTTGTGCTCGGTGAATAGAATTGTCCGAGATCAGGAGCAATGCTCAGAAGGTTTGCCATATGAGGTTTCAATGCTGGTTGGTCTTCAACGGAGGTTCCATTCAAAACCTGCCGAATCACCTGAGCTATTGGAGAATAGAGCATGCTTCCTTCTGCGTAACACTCAGCGAGAAGAACTTGCCCTCCCTCGATACCGGCGACTGTTCTGAGTTCCCTAGCAAAGCGTGTTTTTCCAATTCCTGGGTCACCACTCACGAGCAGCACGCGGGTTTCACCAGTGAACGCCCTCCGCCATATTCGAGTTGCCTCTGCAAATTCACTCTCTCGACCAACCATCCGACCGCGAGCGATTATGTCGATTGCAGAGAACTCCTTGGTCTCATCACCAACTGCTTGTACTTTGTCAATATCGATGAGAAGTGTCCTAACTTCTTGAGCACTACTTGGACGATCCTCAATCTTTTTGTTGAGTAATCGCATAATAAGGTCATTGAAAGCATGTGGGATTCCTGAATTGTGAGCACGTGGTGGTATGGGCATCGTGTATAAGTGTTGAGTGATCACTTGCAAAGCTTCATCAGCGCTAAATGGAAGATGACCCGTTGTGAGCTCGTAGAGGATACAACCCAATGAGTAGAAATCAGTCCGATGATCAACTGCTTCTCCGAGGGCTTGTTCAGGAGCCATGTAATAAATGGTTCCTTCGAAAGTACCCTCTCGGGTCAATCGTGAGGCAATGGACCGTGCAAGGCCGAAATCCGTCAGTTTGATGGTTCCATCTTGAGTGATCAGGATGTTTTCGGGTTTCAGATCACGGTGGACGATATTATGGCTGTGAGCGTGTTCGAGGGCATCACAAATCTGGAGGGCTATCTCTATAGTCTCGTCAAGAGCAAAAGCCTTTCCTCGAAGATTGCTTCCACTTTCAACCAATTCCATGACGATGAAAGGCATCTCGTCGTGAAAACCTGCGTCGTGTACTAAAACGATGTTAGGATGATTGAGTTTGGCGGCGGCTTGTGCCTCCCTGATCAATCGGTTTCCTGATTCTTCGTCAAGATCGGGATTTGAGAGGACTTTAACAGCGACATCCCTATCAAGGAGTTGGTCGTGCGCGCGATATATTGAACCGGCTCCCCCGGAGCCGATCTCAGCTTGAATCCGATATCGTTCCTGAAGTAGATTTTCAGTCATCTAACCGCGTAAGTCCTATGTACCAGTCCTGCGTATTATGGTTAACGAAATGTCGTCCATTGGTGGTGATGAGTCCAGAAATTCCGTAATAGCTGTTCGTAATATGGTGTGTATGTCAGAAGCAGTGGCCTTCCGATTTTCAGACAGAATTGCAAGTAACTCTTCCTTCCCGAAGAGTTGAAGACGTTCATTGGTCGCTTCAGTCACACCATCCGTATACAACAAAAGATAATCGCCGACATCAAGTTGGGTAGATCGCTCCCCATAATCCTCCTCTCTCTCTATCCCTAACGGCATTCCTGTAAGTTTGAGTTCCTCGAAACTGTCTTCCTCATAGCAGAAATGAAGCGGTGGATTGTGGCCAGCATTTACATAGGTCAGAACCCCGGATATGGGATCCAGTTGTGCGTAGAAAAGAGAGACGAACATGCCCTTGGAAGAGTCAGCGCAGATTAGTTGGTTTGCAGTTGTGATTGCCTGCGAAGGAGGGAGGGGTCTGGCGACAATCGCTCTGATGATGCTGCGGGTATTTGCCATGAAGAGCGCAGCAGGCATTCCCTTATCTGTGACGTCGCCTATTACCAGCCCGAGGTGACCTTCGCTAAGTGGGATGAAGTCATAAAAATCACCGCTCACTTGCCGTGCAGGTTGCCACCAGGTGGCGAAATCCCAACCCGGAAGGTCTGGCGTTTGTCGGGGGATCAAGTTGGACTGCACTTCATGTGCGACCTGGAGTTCACGTTCTAACCTCCCCTTCTCTACCGCAACTTGATAAAGACGAGCGTTTTCTATGGCAATGGCAGCGCTTGCTGCGATCCCCTCGAGTAGTTCGATGTCTTGCTTGTCGAAGATCCCAGCCTGAAGCCGGTTGTCGACATAGACAACGCCAATACATGTGTCTTTAAGCAATAGGGGTACGCAGAGTAAGGCGCGAAGTTTTAGCCCGCGCACACTCAACCTCGAGCTAAGCCATTCATCCGATTGAGCGTCGCTTGTGAGGATCGAGCGAACCTCATTCGCCACCCGATTAACGACGCTTCGTGAGACCTCAAATTCCGGTGATTCAATCGTTTGGTGGTCCAACCCTCTCGCGACTTTGAAGGTCAGGTCTCCGTCTGAATCTCGGAGCATTAGAAACCCGCGCTCAGCATTCGTCACACGGATAACCTCATCCATGACGCGATTTAATACCTCATCCAGATCCAGCGATGAGTTGAAGGTTTGAGAAATCCGGTAGAGCGTTGCAAGACGCTCTCCTGTAGGCTGGGACATTAAATCCTCACTGAATTGAGCCGTGATGGCTAAGGCTCATTTGGTCACAGGTCCCAGATTGGGATGCACTTATGCAATCGATCTTCAAGGATGGCTTAATTCTACTTGATTTTGAGACTTCATAGTTTTGGGGAGTCGGTTGATCTGGATGATCCATCCATCAATGAAGGCCAATGTGTACCTTGTGATTGCTTGACTTGAATTAAAGGGCCCGATAACGTGCATCAAGCAGGAGGATCATAACAAATCGAGAGGAGTGTGTTTCAGCCTTGGTAAGATTGATACAATGGTTCTTACCGAGTGAGTTTTTTTGATCTTGGTCACAATCACCAGATCATAAGAAGGAGGGTAAATATGGATTCTGATGAAACGAAGACTTCATCCATTGATGTTTTCCCATTAACTGTCGATCGCTGGGAGGATTTTGAAGAACTGTTCGGAGAGCGTGGAGCTTATGGTGGTTGCTGGTGCATGTGGTGGCGGGAGTCCCGGCGTGAATTTGAAGAGCGGGGTGGGGAAGGAAACCGAAGGGCGATGAAGGCGATTGTGGGGTCTGGTAAGGTCCCTGGTCTGCTCTACTACGTTGATGGGGAACCGGCAGCGTGGTGTTCCATAGCACCTAGGGAGCAGTATGATTCACTAAACCGTTCACGGGTGCTTAAACCGCTCGATGATAAACCTGTCTGGTCGCTAGTTTGTTTTTTCGTAGGGAAAGAATTCCGGAATCAAGGAATCATCCAGGATGTCCTCCAGGGCGCGATTGACTATGTGCGGAGCAATGGAGGAAAAGTCGTTGAGACATACCCAACTGTCCCAAAGGGCGGTCGCCTCCCGCCCGTTTCTAGTTTTATGGGTATTCCATCCATGTTCGAGAGAGCTGGTTTCGTAGAGTGTGCACGCCCATCGAAGAGCAGGGCGGTATATCGGTATATCATCGATTGATAGCGCTTTGAATCATTGCGAAGGTTGGCGAACCTACGGTCCGCTTAAACCTTCGCAAGGGTACTAGATCAGAGAAGCATGATCGCCAGTGCAAGTGCTGACACAGCTGGAACTGTTAGATTGTCGATGCCCCATGGAGAGACTCCTTCAATGATGGCCGCTGCGACGGCTGTCACACATGAAACCAGCACCGCGTTCTCAACGCTCAATGGTTCTGGTGATAAGAGTATTAGCGGGATGAGCGTCGCGATCCAGCTTGAAAGGAACATAGTGATTGATCCCTCCAGAGAGCGAGCGCTTCCGAGGATGGAATAAAAGCGTCTTCCATAGCGTTGGCCTATGACTGAGGCTAATGCATCGCCCCAAGTCATAGGCATCAGGCTGGCAACAAGAACATGGGGATGATCCCAAAGTAACCATACGGCAACCGAAAATGATATGGGGAAGTAAATGGTGCCCAAACGGCCCTTTTCACCTGTCTCCATCGCCTGGAAAGTCCCGCGACGATACGAGATAGCGTTGATGACAATGAATGTCAGCGGTGGAATGACGGCAAAGGTTCGGTTTTCGAAAAGGAGTACAGTGCCGTAAGCCCACATGCCAACGCCGATATGAATGAACTTACGCGTGAATTCGGTTGAATACCCACGCCACTTACGCAACGCTTCCGCGATCCCAATCATGGCGAAGACGTACACATAAGAAATGAGGAGTGCGATCCAGTCTGACATCGGCGAATCTCTCCATTCTTGAACAATTCAAGCGCAGATACGGCTTTGGTCATGATACATTGTAGTCCCTTCGACTCATTAATGGGAATCACCTATACAGGGGTGGAGATAGCCAGCTGGAATCTCGCTGAGTGCGCAGGAATGGCTTATGTTGAACCGATACCTCAAGGAAAAGGGTATACACTTATGCTTCACATCATTTTGATTCCATCGCGGTGCTCGGCGAGGAATTGGTAATGGCAGACTCGAATAAACTTCGGTTTCCTACCGATCATTGATGATCCATACATGGAGCGATGCTTATGAAATACATTACTCATATATCAATCCTATGTATTGTGTGCTTGTTATTGATCGCAGTCGCAGCTTGTACAACTGACTCAACACCCACGACCGAACCAACAGCCTTTCCAACTGCGACGGAGGAGATCATTCCAACGGATACGCCGACTACAGAACCTTCTCCAGAACCAACATCAACGCCAACAGAAACGGCGCTTCCTCCTACTCCAACTCCATTTCCACTGCGCTTGACCTCCAAAGCATTCCGCTCAAAGGGAACCATACCTGAACGCCATGCTTACCATGGTGAGAACATCTCCCCGCAGCTATTATGGAGCGATCCACCAGATGGAACTGCAAGTTTTGTATTACTCGTCTTTTCTGAACCTCTGCCTGATGGGGGAGGCAATTGGGCTAATTGGGTGCTTTATAACATCCCCGCCGAAACTCGTGAATTGCCAGAAGGCATCGTCCCAGACGAGGAAGGGAAAATGCCCGATGGTAGTCAACATCTTGAAAACAGCTGGGGGTACTTTCGGTATGGCGGACCGACCCCGCATGGTTATACCACGCGCACATATTTCTTTCAGGTTTACGCGTTAGATACGATCCTTGACCTTACAGCGGGCGAAGATGAGAGCGATGATGAAGTGTGGATCGGAAGAACCTTAACTTACATCTTCGAGGCTATGGAAGGTCATATTCTAGCCATGGGTGAGTTGGAAGGGAAATACAAGGGAGAGTGAGATTGACAGATATTGTCAATTTGAGTTTTAGGATACAAGTCGTCTATGCTAATGAACTCACAGCCCGACTTTAAGATGTCGGGTTTAGTTTTGTTCTCGAGAGATTAAGGAATTATCCAAGTCCAACAACTTATCCAATAACGTAGTATACAAGGTTGATAAAAATGCCGATAAGGAAGCCATCCTCTTGAATTGAAAAGAATCATTTTCTTGACATTGGGATTCAATTCTGAATGACGCAACTTCGTTTAATTTTCGGTGTTTGAAAATCTTGGAGTGAAAGGGGCAACTTTTCAGCATTCTGTTGTGCCGCCACTTTAGACCCGTGATGGCCATCCGTGTTCTATTAAACTATTCTCATTTCTGATTCGCATCATTCGCAAGGAGGAAGAACACACCAATGACGGACGTCCAGTACTATAAGTCTACATGGTGGGTATTCCTTGTAGAAGGGCTCGTAGCATTTGCATTCGGTTTGCTTTTCCTTTTCTACCCTGAGCAAACCTTTGATCTGCTCGTGCTCTTCTTCGGAATATTCGCTCTTATAAGCGGTATTGTGTTCACCATTGGCGCATTTGCCAATAGGTCTGCAGACGGCTGGTTCGGCACTTTAGTCATTGGCCTCATCAGTCTTCTGGTAGGTATTTTGACCTTTGTGAACCCAGATGTGACAGCAACCGTCTTGCTCTTACTAATCTCATTCCGCGCAGTTTTTGTTGGCTTCCTACTGGGGGTAGGAGGTTGGGAAGTGCGCAAAGAGGTTACGGGCGAGTGGTTGGTAATCCTGGTGGGTTTAATTTCGTTCATCTTCGGCTTCTGGATGCTCTTCAATCTGGATACGGCTGGAACTGCTGTCGCCATAGTCATGGGCCTCTACCTGACCCTGTACGGTTTGACAGAAGTCATCGCTTCTTTTCGTGTGAGGAGTATGTAAGCCTGAGATCAACGTTTGAAGTTCTCTTTAATCCTAGTGCGTGTCAGGAGAATTTGGAACCTCGCGGTGGACTGAATAATTGCAGAACGAGATAATAGAAAAGCTAAAAGCCCTAACCTTGAGGGGAACTATCGAGAGATAGTTCCCCGATTTTTCTACCCCCCAACAATTTTTGCTTACTGCCATTCGTCATACGAAGAATCTCGTTTTGGGAATGATGGAACGAATCTGCCGGAAAAAGAGATTCTTCGATCGGTTTCGCCTCGTTCAGAATGGCTTTTATCACAACCTGTCATTCCGAGGAGCGCAGCGATGAGGAATCCCTATGATGATGTGAAGTATGAGCTTCGCCTCAGGGATTCCTCTCTCGCCACACTGCGGCTCGCTCGGAATGACATACTGCCACTCTGTGTCATATTGAGGAGCGATATGAGCGCAGCGAATGAAGCGACGAAGAATCTCGTTTTTGGGATAGATGAAACAAACAAGCCGGATAACGAGATTCTTCGCTCGGTTTCGCCTCGCTCAGAATGACATCATGGGAGATGGCCCTCTCGGAATGGCATCTAAACCGGTTGTTATTCTATCTCCGTTGAGAAACAACCAGCCTGGCCCTGTGCATCTAGGGCTCAGGTTGGTTATCCTGAATATTGAGTAGTGGTCTAGGTCAAATGATTAGGTCTACGATGTGCCTTCGGGATCGCAGAGCAATCAGTCAGCTCCTGAAGGAGATTGGAGAAACTCCCAGACCCAGATGTTATCGAAGGTGCAAGTTGTTTTTCCTGACTCTTGCCAGGTAAAAAAGGCGATTTTGCCATTCTGCCGCTTCGCGGTTGTAACTGCGCCAATGCGTCTACCATTCGCGTAGATGCTCGTCGTGACACCATCAACGATGAGCAGATATTCATTCGTGGCTCCGTTTTCAAGTTTAATCGCTGAGCTGGCTTTAATTTCTCCTGTCAGGGTACCTTGCCATTCCCCATAATTCCAGATTTCTACATCCCAAGCAGGATAGCCAGAGAGGCGCATTGTATTGAATTGGAGTTGTTCTCCATTGTCCAGGTCATCCTCAGAACGAAAAATTACTCCGCAGCCGGCGAGGCCGCTTGTGGATTCCCAGGTGACGTCGGCTTTGAGAGCAAAATTGGAGAAGCTTTGCCCAATTCCAGGATCATGAGTGAACATTATGTTGTAGCCGTCTTCAATGATCACAATGGGCTCTACATTGAACCACCCTAATTGACCTTCAAATACATTCAGTCCAATTTCACTCAGAACATCGTCAATCTCAAAGACGATGACTACGGCGGTTGATTCAATTTCAGCCATTAAGGTCGCCTCAACGTCCGGTGTTGGTGTTGGGGTTATGGTTGGTATCGCAGTCGGTGGTGGAGTCTCGGTTGGCGCAGGTGTATCCGTTGCAGTGGGTTCAGGCGTGTGGGTTAGAGTGGGATTAGGAGTTGGGGTGGATGCACCTGTGAGGAAGTCGCATCCAATTAATATGGTTATCACAATAAAGGCAAGGAGATAAATGCCCGCTTGCGCCAGCGAATCAATTCCTGTCGATTTGATTTTCATCTGCATTCCTCCGCTCTGAGAATCCGGATCTTTTCGGTATGCGAATCCATCGATTTCAGTTAGACCGTTAAGGGATCTACCAACACGGAAACCAGGATGAGCCTGAAAGGCTCAATTTGGGGAGAGTAGTGGTACAAAAAACGCTGATCTTTAGATCAGCGGCACTTTTGAGGCTCACATGTCGTTGAAGCCCGAATCAAGCTTTAAACGACCGCTTGTCCATGAAGCTTTAATGGTATTCTGATTTCTACGAACATTATAGATTTCTCGTTCATTCGAGTCAAAGAGCACTCTGCTCGCTTTCCTTACTATGCAGATAAAACCTGAGATTCTTGCCAAGGATTTCTGCATTTCCACTTTATACAGGTAGTTGTGTTATTACTAAATCTGGCTTATGCTTTCTGCTTTTTAACTGCTTCAATCCAACCAATGTGCAGGTAATCCTTGCTCAGATAAGTGATCACTTCATACGATTACCGAAAAAAACCATCATTATAACTTTCTTTCTCTGGCTCTCGATCCAATAACTCCGACGAAGATCCATCCTGGGAACTGAAGCTCTGGATCGATCTGCGTGATGGTAGAGGTGCTAATGGGAGTGTTATCAGTGTTGGGAGATCGTAAATATTGAGCACAGTGTTGAGGTGTACTTTGTCCTGAACCCAATGATACCAAGGACGAATTAATTTACTACACACACAAGAGGTGTTTGTAAGCATACATGGGGTTTCACCATGAAACGGAGGATTGGGACTGTCTTATCGATAGACTTGAATCTATACTGCAGAGTTGAGCATAGGATTGGCACATTCTGGCGCGCTTGAAGTATCTTGCGCGAAAATTCATGGATTTGAGCTATCTTGGACCAAACTTTCTATGTCGAAAATCAAGTTCTAACTTCACTGCTAACAGTGGATTCTGAGATCCTAATCGGCTTTAAGGATGAAATAGACGATGAAAAGGCCACCCGTAGTACGCCCCGGCGAAGAAGTCACGACCGTTGGTAAAGTATTCGGAACACCCATTGTTGTGAAGGGGTGGACCTGGCTTCCTATCATCGAAGCAGCTGCCTGGGGTTTTACATCGTGGTTAGCGGGAGTGAGGCGACCCGAAAGGTCCATTACAGAGCGTCTTAGAGTGGGCTTGTTGATGATGCCTGTCCTCGTAGGCTCGGAATGGTGCCATAATTTCACACATGCTGCTGCAGCACGTTTGGTTGGAAAACCTATGGATGCGATTCGCATCACTTGGGGAACGCCACTGCTTGTATATTTCAACATCGACGATGAAAGTGTGGCACCGCGTGAGCACATTGTGCGTTCACTGGGTGGTCCTATTTTCAATGCACTCACCATTCCACTTGCGATCCTTCTCAGGGGAATGACAAATCCGGATTCTGCTGCGCGCGATCTTGCAAATATCGCGCTGGGAACAAACACTTTCATCCTTGGCGTTGCACTCCTGCCTATACCAGGCCTCGACGGTGGTCCTATTCTGAAATGGAGTCTTGTTTCACAAGGGGTGTCACGGCAGGATGCGGATCGCGTGGTCCGAAGGACCAATGGAGTTTTAGGATTAGTCCTGGCAGGAGCCAGTGTTGTTGCTGCAAAGAAGCGACATTACTTGGTGGCTGGTGTGCTCGCTCAGTTGGCAGCAACTTCTATGGGCATCGCTTCAGGTCTTCTTCAAGAACAGTAAGACTTCTCTGATTGAATATACATTTAGAAAAATACGGCTTTTCTAGCCGTATCTCGTCGTCAATATTTTAAATTCAACAGCGTTGATATCGTCGGTCGTGCTTAGTACGACTCACAGGCTCCAAGGTCCGGTGCTAGGCCCAAGAACGGATAACCGAGGAATGTGCCAGCGTCGATGGCGTCGCTCCCAATCTGCAAGCAGAAGTCACCCGCACCAGGATTGACGAAGAGTGGATCTACGCCAATGGTGTCGTTCGCAGAGGTTAGTCCGCCTGGCAAAGTGTTGAACCAACCGTTGTAATCACCGGTCCCGGTAAATGGACCAGTGATCACTGGAATCCCCGAATCATGGATGAGGTTATTCTGGATGTCACCTAATGTGAGACCATTTCCGACGATCTCGAAGCTGGACCCTGCGTTGCTAGAAAGAGTGTTATTGTGGAATGTGCCACCTATAAGTCCATTCACGCTGATCACGAATGTGCCGGAGATATCGTGAATTGTGTTTCGAAGAAGAGTGATGCTCTGCGGCTGCCTACCTGCCTCTTCCGAAACATTAATTCCACCGATTGAGTTCCGAATCGTGTTATCTTTGATCGTAACGTTACTGCTTTCCATCAAAATGTCTATGGCTTGTTCAACATCAAAGCCGTAGAGCGTGTTGTTCTCAATGGTAACATTCAGTCCACCTCTAACTGTGATCCCCGATTCACCATAGAATCCACCGGTCTTATAGATGGTGTTTCCACTAATCATGACATTGTTGGCAAAATTGACGGTATCTGTTGTGGTCTCTGCATAGAGGTGGATCGCATCACCACTGCAGTCATAGATGGTGTTGTTAAGGATATAGAGATCGGTAACGTCTCGCGAATCTAAGGTAGGATCGGTGACGATGCAGTGTGCGTCAGATCCAGGAGCAGCGCTATCAAATGAATGGATGAGGCTTTCTTGAATCGTGACCGAATCCCCATCGAAAATCTCGATGGCATATTTTTGTCCATTTCTGATTTCGCAATTGTCGAATAACGCGTAATCGCCTCCGTGTATTTGTATCGCATCACTAGAGCCGTTCTGGTGGTCAAATATCAGATCGACGAATTTCCAATATGGCTGATTCAGATCGAAGATCGTGGACGATGAAGCGATGATGACCTTTTCATCCATGTAAGGTCGTACTGTCATCGGTAACGCAGAGGTTCCAGGTGTTGAGAAGGTAAGGGTCTCGTAATAATACCGGCCAGTTCCATCTCCACGGATATAAACTGTCCAACCTGGCGTTAGTGCATCGAGTCCCTCTTGGATCGTCTTGAATGGCGAACCGAAAGATCCGTCACCACTCACTGCCACTGTGTTGTCAACAAAAATACCAGAAGGATCCGGCGTACTCGTTGCTGTTGTGGTCGGTGTGCTGCTTGGAAGTATGCTCGGCGTATCAGTCGCTGTAGGTGTTGGAGTGTCCGTCGGTAGCGGTGTATCTGTAGTGGTTGGCGTGGGCGTATTGGTCGGCAGCGGTGTTTCCGTAGCTGTTGGCGTGGGTGTGCTCGTCGGAATTGGGGTGTCTGTGGACGTCGGGGTGGGCGTGCTGGTTGGCAGTGGCGTCTCTGTGGGTGTGCTAGTTGGCAGCGGCGTGTCTGTTGGTGTGCTGGTTGGCAGCGGAGTATCTGTTGGCGTACTTGTCGGTAGCGGTGTGTCTGTAGGAGTGCTAGTTGGCAGCGGTGTGTCTGTCGGCGTGCTTGTCGGCAGCGGTGTGTCTGTCGGCGTGCTTGTCGGCAGCGGGGTGTTCGTGGGAGTGCTAGTCGGCAGTGGTGTGTCGGTGTGTGTACTGGTTGGCAATGGTGTGTCTGTAGGTGTGCTTGTCGGCAGCGGTGTGTTTGTAGGTGTACTTGTTGGTAGTGGTGTGTCCGTGGGTGTACTGGTCGGCAGCGGCGTGTTCGTAGGTGTGCTAGTTGGCAGCGGCGTGTCCGTGGGTGTACTTGTTGGTAGCGGTGTGTTCGTAGGCGTGCTTGTTGGTAGCGGCGTGTCCGTGGGTGTACTTGTTGGTAGCAGTGTGTTCGTAGGCGTGCTTGTTGGTAACGGCGTGTCCGTGGGTGTGTTTGTTGGTAGCGGCGTTTCTGTCGGCGTGCTACTTGGCAGTGGCGTATCCGTGGGTGTGCTAGTCGGTAGCGGTGTGTCTGTAGGTGTACTGGTTGGTAGCGGCGTGTCCGTGGGTGTTGATGTAGGCGTAAAGGTGGGCGGCAAAGGAGTATCTGTTGGTGTGCTAGTGGGAGTCTTCGTGAGTGTGGAGGTGAATTCAATGGTTGGTGTTAGGGTCTTTGTTGGTGGAATCTCGGTGGGTTTCGGTGTTGCTGTCTTCGTTGGAACTAGGGTAGGTTCTTTCGTTGCTGTGGTAGTGGCGGTGCTATCCAAACTGACAACCGTTGCAGTTTTTGTTGGGGTATTCCATATGACCGTGGGTGAGGAGGTTGCTGTGCTGGTACTGAGTCTGAAAGGTGTGCGCGTAGGTGTCGGAGAAAGAGTGATAGTAGGTTCGGAGGTTTGAGCAGGATCTTGATTAATTCCGGGATTCGGGGTGGAAGTTGGTGTCGCAGATGGGTCAGGAAGCGTTGGTAAAGCTAATGTAGGTTCCGGCTCTTGGGCGATTTCAGAAGCCTCACCAATATCGTCACTGAGGATGCCTATGTCTCTCAAGAAATCACCAACAAAGGATAGGCTCAGAACTCTCAAGATACCCCCCTGGTCGTCGGAATAGCTAACGCCGAGGTCGCTGCCTAATCCAAGATTTAAGTTACGTGATCCGGTGGTAGAAGTAGCAAGACAAAGAAAAGCCAATAACCAGATTGGGATCAAGATCAAAAGGATAATAAAGCTGCGAGTAAGCCAGCGCCTACCGGGTGATTTCTCCACACCCACACCTCATGAGGAAACATGAGTCAAGAATAGGACTCACTTTCCACTCTTACCTCTCACCCGGTTTTCCACTCTTACTACGGGCTACCAGTAAAACCCACTATAAGTATTATAGGGGTTAAGAGTAGGAATTTCGACTTAATGAACTAATTGCAAGTAAGTTGTTAGTTTCCATAGATCTATGGGCACTCCTCTGGAGGTGCCCAGATGTGGGTATTAGGCTTCTGCTAAACTGGTTTAGCATATAGCTCTCCAGTACTAGTGGAAAGCGTTTAAGTCATTAATTGGCCGCTATAATCTTTCTGGTTCATGATTTTTAATGCGATTAAGTGGAGGTTGAGAGTGGTAGAACGCTCTTATCAAAATGAAGTGTTGGTTGATGCAGTTGTGACTGGGAGTTCGGCCCACGGCGAGTTCATCGAACTTTCAGATGGAGTTACATATTACGAGCTCGGGGGACCAGAAGATGGGCAGGTAGTTGTTCTGGTGCATGGATTCGCCATTCCTTGCCAGATTTGGGAGCCAACTTTTGAGTTTCTTAGTAAGGCTGGATTTAGAGTTCTTCGGTATGACTTGTTTGGACGTGGGTTCTCTGCCCGACCTCAAGGGAGATACAATCTTGATCTCTTCGACAGGCAGTTGGATGAATTGATTTCACGATTAGAGTTGCACGAGCCCGTTGACTTGATAGGTCTCTCGATGGGGGGTGTGATTTCTGTAGCCTTTTGCGATCGCCACTCTCAGCGTGTACGAAAGCTATGTCTCATCGATCCAGCGGGTTACTCAACCCAAAAGTCAGTTTTACTCAGGATCCTCGCAGCACCTGTTGTGGGAGAAGTCCTTATTGACCTCTTCGGCGAGTGGTTTTTATTGAATCGGATTCGATCGGAACATCGAGGTCAGGGTATACCGGCGTACTATACAGCAGCTAAGGACCAATTTGGATTTAATGGATATAAGCGTGCATTGCTATCAACTATTAGGAATGATTGCCTACGCGATCAGAGCCGGATATATCAGCGAGTAGGAGCGCAGGGTCAAGAAACGCTTTTGATTTGGGGAAAGCGTGACAATCTGATTCCATTGAAGCTTAGTGAGAAAGTCTGTCAAGCAATCCCAACCTGTGAATTATGGGTCATTGAGGATGCGAGACACATTCCCCATTACGAGAAACCTGAGGATGTGAATAGGATCTTACTGAATTGTCTTTTGCGGTGATGAGGATGCTGGGGAGTGTGATTCTTTAAGACTACGTATTTTTGGGCTCAATAAAAGAGCCCTGCTCCAGGCTTTATTCCTGGAGCAGGGTTATTCAGTTGTTTATCCATTGGTGTTGATGTGAGGGTGGTGCCTATCTCGGTCATCTGGTGACCATCCTTGCGGAATTTTGTTGATCTCTGCTCCGCCTTTCGAATTCTGGTTAGGCGACCACTTCTCTTGTTGGATCTTGACCTCCGTGGATCTCCATTGTCTTCTTGCGGTGTGGTTGGTACTCTCAATTCTCCTTGATTGGTGTAATGCATCCCGGATCATCCGTTATCCCATTAGCCAGTTGAGGATGAGGAGGCAGAGTTGGCTGGCCAATCTGCTGGCTTGGCCCTGAGCACCATCGGCTCCACCGGCGTCCACTGCGAATGCTCCTGCACCATCTGAGCCTGCGCCACCAGGGTCGGGGGCGAATGCCCCAGCACCAGCGCCTGCTCCACTTGGATCGAGCACGTATGCTCCTGCACCATCTGAGCCTGCGCCACCAGGTTCGAGGGCGAATGCCCCAGCACCAGCGCCTGCTCCACCTGGATCGAGCACGTATGCTCCTGCACTATCCGAACCTGCGCCACCGGGATCGAGTGCGAATGCACCAGCACCAGCGCCAGCACCACCTGGATCGAGGACGTAAGCTCCTGCACTATCCGAACCTGCGCCACCGGGATCGAGGACGAAGGCACCTTCGCCAGCACCTGCGCCTCCAGGATCCAATGTGTAGGCGCCACTGCCAGAACCTGCGCCACCAAGATCGATCACGTTCGCCCCATCCGATCCACCACCAGCACCCCATGGATTGATGGCGTAAGCACCCTCTCCCCCACCGATCCCTGCAACCGGGATTACCAGTAGTGAGAAGACCATTGCCTGGGAGAGCAGCTTGATTCCGCTTGACTTCAGTAGCTTATTCATGATTTCCTCCTGAACTTGTTCCAATGTAGCTTCGCTGATGAACGCTCTTATTTGACCGAAGCATAGCAATTGACTGTCGCACCATCGTTGTGGAAACGTTTATCTACCGTGTTTAAGTGATCATTTTGGGTATGAGCGGTGATAAATGAGAGAAAACAGCTGTTGAAAGAGTGCTATACTCCTGAAAATGTCCCAGGAAGCTAGGTAACAAGTTGAAAACTTCATTGTTTGGGGATAAAAATGTGGTATTACAATTGCGAATTCACTGAATAGGGAATTAAATCTGAAGATGATGAGCACTATCTGGTAATGGTTTAGAGAAATTCTCCTAGGTCAACTAGAGAGAAATCTTGACTCCACGTAGGTAAGAAGAAGTGTCTAATACAGGGCCGAAAAAGCGGCAAAACATTCGCTACATTGTGATTATCATTATTATCCTCATTGTTATCCTCTTTGCTATCCTCTTAGTTATCCCTAATGTTTTATTCAAAGAAGGATCCGCAAGGCCAAAGCCTACTGCAACTCACACGACTCCTACACTAATTGCCATTACATCTCCAACGCTCACTACAGCTCCAACTAAAATTATTCCTACTGCTACACACATCCTACCGAAAGCTCGTAACGTCATTCTATTCATCGGCGATGGGATGGGTGAGGGACATCGGCTTGGAGCTAGTTGGCTGGCGGTGGGAGACACAGGAACTCTGACCATGGATTCACTGCCTGTGAGTGGAATTGCAGATCCGAGATCCGTTGATCTGCGAGTGGTAGATTCGGCATCATCTGCTACAGCCATGGCCACAGGAGTTAAAACACTAAATGATAGGATAGCTGTAGACCGAGATGGAAATCCACTGCAAACCATTTTAGAGATGTCGCAGGTGTGTGGAAAGGCTACAGGACTTGTCACGAATGTTCAACTTTCGCATGCCACCCCAGCAGTTTTCGCCGCACATGTTAGAAACCGGGGTGATATGATCGAGATCAGTCGACAGATGATGGAGACTGGTGTGGATGTGCTCCTTGGGGGTGGTGAAGACGAGTTTCTCCCCAAAGGTGTCCCTGGATGTCATCCCGAAACTGGCGAAAGACGAGACGGATTGAACCTCGTTGAGGATGCAATAGAAGCGGGTTATGAACTCGTTTGTGATGCAGAAAGTCTGGCGAAGGTTCCCTCCTCGACCACTCACTTATTAGGCTTCTTTGCGGATGAGGGCATGAAACGACCCTACTCGCCGTCGTTGGCGGAAATGACAACGAAAGCAATTGATATCCTCTCCCAAGATCCCGAAGGATTTTTTCTAATGGTGGAAGGTGGGCAGATCGATTGGGCCTCTCACGATAACGATTCTGAAGATACTCTGATGGATGTCATTGGATTTGATGAGGCCGTCGCCGTTGCAGTTTCATTCGCCGATTCTGATGGTGAAACGCTCGTCATCGTCACTGCGGACCATGAAACTGGGGGCCTGGCGGTTAGTCAATCTTCGGAAAACATGGGTGCGTGGTTTGAAGAGTTCTCCATGCCTGATGGAACGCCCTTTTACCTGGGTTGGTCTTCGACGTCTCACACAAGAGCTGCGATACCGACCACGGCTATGGGTCCCGGTTCGGATGGACTAGCAGGGAGATATGAAAGTACGCATATTTTCAAGGTCATGCGTGACGCGTTCGGAGTTGCCGGATGCAGTGTTGGTGATTGACCGAAGAGTATGGACAAAGAGTGCATGTGCCTTCCATGCTTTTCTCGAGTTATTGCAACAATGAGATGGGCAAACAAGAGTGGGATGGCTTAGCGATGAGTGATGCGGAATATTGGATTAAAAAACTTGGAATGATAGAACATCCGGAAGGGGGCTATTTCAAGGAGGTTTATAAAGCCAAAGAGCGGATTGAAGAAGATGCTCTTCCTGATCGCTTCACTGGACCGCGGGCATTCTCTACCTCGATCTACTTTCTCCTCACCGGTTCGAATGTCTCGAAATTTCATCGGATTAAATCAGACGAGCTATGGCATTTCTATCATGGAAGTCCTATCACATTGCACGTGCTGCACCAAGATGGATCCTATGAACAGGTTCATCTTGGACCTGATCTTGAAGCAGGCCAAGAATTCCAATGTGTTGTACCATCGGGTAGCTGGTTTGGCGCAACAGTGGATCAACTCGATACATATTCGCTACTAGGATGTACTGTTGCCCCAGGTTTTGATTACGATGATTTTGAGATGGCCGAGAAGGAAGCACTGCTTGAACAGTATCCAGAACAATCTGCCATTATTGAGAAGCTAACAGAGTAGGTGCACCGAGTGGAAGAAAATGATTAGGACAATGGTCCATTCTAAAGATATCAACACTTTAAAAATGCTGTCTATGAGCGAGTGGCATGGTATTCGTGATAGGATGAATTTTAGCGAAGATAAGTTCTTGATTTTAATTTGGTTCCGGGTATACCAAGGCTGGCAAATCAAAAAGGCCTCATGAAAGGATCTTTTAAGCTAAGGTTAAAGGATGAAAAAGAGACATTTCATTGATACTAATAAAGGGATAACGGCATTGATTATTCTGGTGATGATCGCAGCCTTTGGACAGTGGGAGAACTCCACTGCATGGGTGTATCTAGGTATTCACGGCACCTATGGCATCTTATGGGTATTGAAGAGCCGTATTTTCCCAGATGAAAGTTGGGAGGAGAATTGCAGTCTGGGCTTAGGGTTGGTTTATTGGTTTGGATTGACCTTGTACTGGGTGGCTCCACTGATTATCACATCCCAAAGCATCCAGGTTCCAGCATGGTACCTGGGCCTATGCGTGAGTATCTATGCATTTGGTGTATTCTTTCACTTCACTTCAGACATGCAGAAACACACATCCTTAACGTTGCATCCGGAGAGGCTCATCACCACGGGCATGATGAGCCGTGTGCGGAATCCTAATTATTTTGGTGAATTGTTGATTTACCTATCCTTTGCGATGCTGGCGAGGCATTGGCTTCCTGTCGTGATCCTGATTCTCGCAGTCATTGTGGTTTGGATATTTTTTATGAAGAAGAAGGATCGGTCACTATCCAGGTACCCAGAGTTTGAAGATTACAAGAAAAGGACGAAGCTGTTCATACCATACATTTTGTAAAGCGTAATTACTTGTGATTGGCATTGGATGTACAGGATGGACGGAAGTCCATCAGGAAATGAAAAAAGAATGCAACAGAGGAATTGATGGAAGAGTCGGACCTTATCACAGCACAGAGATTGGATGCCGTAGACGACCTCTCGGGTTTCCGTGATGAGTTTCTCATTACTGATCCAGACTTGATCTATCTGGATGGAAACTCTCTTGGCCGACAGCCGCGCAGTACGGCAAATCGAATGCGAACAGTTATCGAGGAGGAATGGGGATCGTCGTTGATCCGTGGATGGAATGCAGGATGGTATGAAGCCACAAGGCGCATTGGTGGGAAGATCGCTTCGATAATTGGTGCGGAGCCAAGTGATGTCGTCGTCGCTGATTCGACCTCTGTGAACCTTTATAAACTGGTGATGGCAGCACTGATGCTAAATCCTGATCGCCCGCGAATCATCTCTGATTCGCTGAATTTTCCTTCGGATCTTTATATTCTCCAGGGATGTACAGATTTATTAAAGGATGACCACGATCTTGTGATTTTACCTTCATCCGACGGGATCATTATTGAGCCTGCGGTTATCATCGATGCAATTGATGAGCGAACGGCGTTAGTGGTCCTATCCCACGTTGCATATAAAAGCGGTTATTTGATCAATGTAGAGCCTATCATCATTGCTGCCCATCAAGCAGGCGCCCTGGTTCTCTTGGATCTCAGTCATTCTGTAGGTGTTGTGCCAATCCAGCTCGAAGCATGGGGTGTGGATATGGCAGTGGGATGTACTTATAAGTACTTGAATGGTGGTCCGGGTTCTCCTGCATTCCTTTACATCCATCGCAATATCCAGGAACGAGTCCGGTCTCCTATCTGGGGATGGTTTGGCCATCAATCTCCATTCCAATTCGATTTGGATTACGATCCTGCTGAGGGTATCAGGAGATTCCTTGTCGGGACACCACCTATCATCTCGCTCCTTGCACTTGAGCCTGCATTGGACATTATTGTCAAGGCTAGTATTGACCGCATTCGAATTAAGTCCGTTTTGTTGACAACGTTCATGATTGAGTTATTTGACTCCATCCTGGAGCCACTCGGGTTCGAGCTGGGGACGCCAAGGGAATCGGAGCGCCGTGGTTCGCACGTTAGCATAAAGCATCCCGAGGGGTACCGGATCAATCGGGCGCTCATCGAGGAAATGAATGTCCTTCCGGATTTCCGTGAGCCGGACAACATTCGATTGGGCCTCTCTCCACTCTACACCTCTTTTACAGATGTATGGAATGCTATGGAGCGGATCAGAAAAGTTGTAGAGGAAGAAAGGTACTTAAAATATTCTGTAATTCGAGATCCGGTTACCTGATCTTTTGGGTGGAACATGGAAAAATCTGGGCAGGTGAATGGCTATCACTCCCGAATGGAATGTTCATTAACGTTGTTGGCTAGATACTGGGGGTAAGAGTCAATATTTAACCAAATTGACTTGCAGTTGGTTCAGGCTCGTTGATTCCCCACTTGCGCACACTCAATTGGAGCTGATCATGACAATTCCACGAGCAGAGTCTTTCATCAATTCATATTCTCTAACGAACCGGATAATCAGGATGCAAACCGAATCCCTATCTCATGAGCAAAGCTTACTGCAGCTGCCATTTCGTGGGAATTGTATGAATTGGGTACTCGGTCACACCCTCGTCGATCGAAATTCCGCAGTGAAAATTCTCGGTGGAGAAAGCTTTCTTGCGGATGACGAAATTGCGATCTACGTCTCATGTTCCGAGCCTGTTACACATGATTCGGGATCAATCACATTGGAACAACTCCTCGAGCATCTCGATAGATCCCTCGACTGGATTGAGGAAACACTTAGTGACCTGACTTCGGATGATCTTGATAAGGAAGTGGAATCTGGTGGTCGTAAGGACACTGTAGATCACCTCATTGCAGGCCTTCATTGGCATGAAACCTATCGCACTGGGCAGTTAGAGATCCTCCGTCAATTAGCTGGTAAGGACGATAAAGTTATCTAAACCTCGATCCATTGAAACGAACCTTCGAGGTCTACTTGGTTCATCGACGATTAGTATTGTGCCAGTGTTTAATTTTGTCCTAGGGTGAGGAGATGGCGAGAGGTGCTTTTGACGTTATTGGGCTTGGAGCGTCTACCATTGATGTCATCAACCTGGTAGACCACTTTCCTGATAACGAGGAAGTGCAAGAAGCGCAAGCTCTGGTAATAGACGGTGGTGGGCCGATATCAACCGCTATCGTGACCCTATCGCGGCTGGGGGCTAAAGTCGCGATGTTGGATGCGGTTGGTGATGATTGGTGGGGAGGTCAAATAATCCACATCTATGAGATGGAATCTGTATGCACAGACTATGTGCGAATCAGAGGTGGGTCTACTTCTTCCATTTCTACGATCCTTGTTCGACGTGATGATGGGGCACGAACGATCATCCACAAACCCGGGACGGCGCCTACATTGACTCTAGAGGAAGTGTCCCGCGAGGTCATCGCTTCCACGAGAATGTTACACCTCAACGGCCGGCATTGGGATGCCTGTATTCGGGCCATCAAACTTGCGCGTGAGGAGGGTGTCAAGATTTCATTTGATGGCGGGGCTCACCGTTTTACAGAACGACACCGCCAATTGGTTCCACTCACCGATATCTGCATCGTCTCACGCCATTACGCCAATCAGTACACAAGGATTTCAAGGCCTGAAAGAGCTGCTAATGCACTCATGGCGGAGGGACCAGACTTAGTCGTCATTACAGATGGAGCTATGGGGAGCTGGGTGCTTCAACGTGGGGAGGAAGTTTTCCACCAATCCGCTTTCCCGGTACAGGAGGTGGTTGATACGACTGGAGCAGGGGACGTGTATCATGGAGTCTTTCTCTTTGGTTTACTGCACGCATTCGATCTTTCCTATACAGCATCTCTGGCTAGTGCAGCAGCTGCTTGGAACTGCCAGCACCTCGGTGGTCGAAAGTGTGCAAGGAATAGAAGGAAATAATGCAGTTGTGAGGAAATCTTAACTTAGCCAGGAGCATCGTCTTAGGCCATGCTCTTCAAGGGGCCACGGAACGCAGTCGACTGCCAGAGTTGTTTTGAATTTCTATTGAAAACCGGGGATAATGATCATACAGCGGAAATGTCGGAGGGCGGATGGGAATGGCTTGCCTCGGATATTTCAACAAGCCGGAATCTATCTCTTCAACAGAGGACATATGAACGAGGAATACGGCATTACCGCGCTGTAGAGGGAGAGCCCATGGTATCAATGAATAAAGGTGAAATAGGGATACTCATTCTTGCAGTCTTCGCAGGATTGTTGCTTACATCATGCAACTTGCCAATTGAGGGATTATTGCCCTCGACAGAGATCCCACCTTCAACAAACACACCAATCCAGCTACCTCCTGAGACCTCCAGTACCATATCTGGCTTGATATGGCATGATCTCTGTGCTGTCCCGGGTGAGGGACAACCAATCCCTGAAGAACCTCCAGCAGGGTGCGTACAGTTGGATGATGGAAGTTATAAGGCAAATGGAATCCGGGAGGCTGACGAACCTGGCATCGAGAATGTCTTGGCCACGTTGGGAACAGGGCCTTGCCCAAGTTCAGATTTGGCTACAGCAGTCACCGATGTAAATGGATTCTTCTCGTTCGCCGATCTGGATGCTGGAAGTTATTGTCTGATGGTGGATCCCAGTCACCCACAGAATGCCTCAGTGTTGATCCCAGGTTGGTGGACAACCGAACCAGTGGATGCGAGCGGTCGGATCGCAATGGAAATTGACTTGGCGAGTGGAGAGATGGTTGATTCTCTCGAGTTTGGCTGGGATTATCAGTTCCTACCTCCTTATGAGCCCCCAGCGACAGAGACACCGTCGCCAACTGAAACTCCCACCGAAGCTGCAGAAGCGACACCCACACCGACGCCTACTGCGACAGCTACTCAGATTCCAGCTGCTTCGGAATTACCCAGTGGAGAACCTTACTGGCGTGACACTTTTGACAACGCAACAAACTGGCCGTTGGATGGGAATAAATGGGAAACAGAGCAAGTCAGATTTGAGATCAAAGAGGGGAAGATGTTCATGACGGCATTCAATCCTGATTATTTCGAAGGCTGGGTGCTCTCGTGGCCTCAATTGACGGATTTCTATCTGGAAGGAATCTTTAGCGTAGGGAATTGCGCAGGTGGAGATCGATATGGTCTCTTCGCCAGGGGGACTGTGCCTGAAGATGAGAATCCTGTCGGTTACCTTTTCGGAATAACGTGCGATGGTCGTTATTCGCTTAGAACCTGGGATGGCGAGGAATTCACATTCCTCATTTCCTGGACTTCGAGCGATCTCATAAGTGCAGGTTCCAACAAAACCCATCGTCTTGGTTTCCTCGCAGAGGGTGACAATATCGGCCTTTACGTGGATAAGAAGAAAGTAGCAGAGTTTGTTGATGACACATTCACAAGCGGAAAATTCGGGTTATTTATTGGATCGGTAGAGACGGAGAACTTCACCACAACTGTGGATGAGATTGCATATTGGTTGTTGCAGTGAGGTGACAGCGGTTACGTTTAGTTGGGAGCCCGGGTACTAGATCCTGGGCTCCTGCTCTTAAGTTCATTTGGATCTCTTTACACATTCAAGTGGAATTTACGTATCACTTATCCAACCCTTCTTGTCGCACCTCGACCTCTGACGTACAATGCCAGCGATTTAATGAGTTCTGATGGAATCGAGTAAGTTCCAGATGGGGATTTATTAATACCGTGTTTACCGCACTTAGACAGTCTGCATTTTGATGGACTATTGATAATGACTTTAAATCGGATTGGAATTCTTACTGGAGGTGGAGATGCGCCAGGTTTGAATGCCGTTATTCGCGCGGCTGTCAAAACGGCGACCAATGTGTACAGCTGTGACGTGATCGGTATCCGGCGCGGATTTGAGGGTTTAATTGAGGTAAATGGCACTTTAACACTAACGCCGGATCGTGTAAGGGGGATCTTGCCTCAAGGAGGAACTATTCTTGGAGCAGCGAATCGTGGTAATCCCTTTGCCCGGAAGGTAATGCGAGATGGCAAAGAGGTGGTTGAGGATGTCTCAGATCAAGTGGTCCAGCGTATCCATGAGTTGGAATTAGACAGTCTCATTGTTGTAGGTGGGGATGGCACGCTGCGCATTAGCCTAGAACTTTACCAAAAGGGATGCCCGGTTATCGGTGTTCCGAAAACGATTGACAATGATATTGGTGGCACGGATGTATCCTTTGGCTTTGATACCGCAGTAGCAATGGCGACAGAGGCGATCGACCGCCTACATACAACAGCGGAGGCTCACCACAGGGTGATGATTCTGGAACTCATGGGCCGCAATACAGGCTTTATTGCATTGGAGGCGGGATTAGCTGGAGGAGCGGATGTTATCCTGATCCCTGAAATACCATTCACTTTTGAATCGATTTTTGAAAAAATCCGAAGCCGAGCGTCGGCAGGTTATCACTTCAGCATCGTTGTAGTAGCTGAAGGAGCTTCCCCTTTAGGGGGAGATCAAGTGTTCTCGATCAAAGGAGATGAGGTCCGTTCGCCACGACTAGGAGGCATCGGGCAGCTTGTAACCGAAAACATTGCCCAATCCTGTGGGATGGAAGCCCGGGTAACTGTGCTCGGACATCTCCAGAGAGGAGGCTCGCCAACAGCTTTCGACCGATGGTTAGCGACCCGCTCTGGAGCAGCTGCAGTCCGTTTGGCAGCAAGTGGAGGCTTTGGAAGGCTTGTGGGTTTACGCGGAGAATCAATTGTTGATGTAAGTTTGGAGGAGGCGCTTGCTATTCCCCGCCGAGTTGATGTAGAGTGTGATGCGGTCCGAACAGCGCGCGATTTGGGGATTTGTATGGGGGATTAAGTATTATGGGGGAGGTAAGAAAAGGGGTAGGTGTTTCGATGCAAAATGAGACAGATCAATCAGCAACAAGGACTCGATGGATGTATCTAGTACTTGGTGCTTTGCTTACTTCAGCGATTATTTTGATTGAGGTAGGTATTGGAGATATCTTTCTTAGCAGGGATATGGAATGTCGAGAAATGGTTTATAGTAGCCGTATTCTTTCAGATCCTGAACTCATTTGCCTTCCAGAAGGCGTACATTACTTCCTTCGCGCTCTATCCAGAGGCCCTTTTGCCTCTGTGAATAGCGAGGTGTCTTCTCCCATCGCTTGGATTGTGCTTTGGATAAGTTATGCAATTCTTGGTGGACTATTAGCAATCTTTCCTTCAAGAAGCAGTATCGGCATTTTTCTTGGCGTTCATATCTTTGCGATAACCCTTTTCACATTCCTGGCATATCTCTCAAACTTCCTAGCTTGATTTAACCCGAATCGGGTGGAGCGCGCTCAAAGAGCTCAGCCAAACTGTCGCGTTCGGGTCGAGGAAGGAGTTCAAGCCCACCTTTGGACTGCAGGAATACCCCGTATTCTTCCATCACACTTCCCAACACTGTTACGCCAATTCCCGCGTCAGATATGACATCCTCTACTGCCCTTAACCTGTTCCCTTCCACTGTCAGAACAAGTGAACCTGAGGCGATAGCGGAAAGTGGATCCACTCCCAAAAGATTGCAAATTAGTTCCGCCTCCGGTAGTACGGGAACGTTCTCTAGATCAATAGCCAATCCTACTCGTGACGCATCCGCCAATTCCCAGAGACCACTGGCCAAACCACCCTCCGTTGGATCGTGCATGGCCGTCACGCCTCCTGTTTCGGCTGCAATTCTTGCTTCGGCCACGACAGAAATCCCTGGATCATAAAGGAAGTTGCGAGCTCGCTCCAGGATCCCTGGATCTATGTCCGAGAGGTAATTCGCATATTCACGAGCAAGAATGCTCCCTGCTTCGATGGGTATTCCTTTGGTAAGCAGGATCTTATCTCCAGGCGAAGCGCCCTGAGGCGTGATGAGGGCATCCACTCGTACCTCACCCAACATTGTTCCAGCGATGATGGTTCGATCGAGGCCAGAGGTAATCTCCGTATGACCTCCTACAAGTTCAACATTAATCGATTCACATGCTTCTTTAATTTGGTTAAAGATCTCCTCTGCGAAATCCTCGTCTGTATGGAGCTCTGGGAGGAGAATGGTTGCTGTAAACCAACGAGGGTGCGCGCCAGTAGTCGCTACATCATTGGCATTTACTTGCACTGCGTACCACCCGATGTCCTCTGCTGTGAATGTGATTGGATCTGATTTGACGACAAGGCAGCTATCACCAAAATCGATGACAGCGCAATCTAGCCCAATTCCCGGACCAAGCAGTACTCGTGGATCGAGGCTCTGCAAGTCGGAAAACCAGCGACTCATGATCTCGGGTGGTAGTTTACCAACAGGAAGCGACTTCATTATTCACCATGGAGAATAAAGACCGCCCGAAGTGGACGGTCATGTGTGCGCTGCGGCATCCTTATTCCGTTAGGAGGAGGGATGCCGCAGCGCGTTTACTAGAGCTACTACTCATAGGCATCACCTCCTCCGTGAAAAGATGGCAGTGGTGATCACTCTTTCGAGTTGAAGAACAGTATTACATAGAAATTGTACAAAGTCAATTAAGAGTTTGTTTAATCTTAATTGTGAGACTTCTCAACACTGGTAGTATTTGGATACGGATGTATGGTCTCACAATTTGTATTTCCTAAACGATCTTTCATGGAGGACTGAATAATTGTTACGAAGATTTTGGGAGGATTTTTACATCGCATTCGGGTTTATTTTTCGCTAATGTGAGGGATATTTTTCATACAGGACTGATAATTACAAGATTAGCATGGCGTCACCAAATGAGTAAAAGCGATACTGTTCTTGGACGGCAAGTTGGTACACCTCGAGGATGGTGGAACGATCCGCGAACGCGCTGATCATCATGAGGAGGGTTGACCTCGGCAAGTGGAAATTTGTGATCACAGCATCGACGACACGGAAGTGGTATCCCGGAATGATGAATAGATCCGTAGATCCTTCATATGATCCTACACAATAACCAGTATCCGCGCTCTGTGCAGCAGTTTCCAGAGTGCGGACGGTGGTCGTACCAACGGCAATGATCCGCCCTCCTTCTTCCGAAGCAAAATTAATCTTGTCAGCAGCCTCCGATGTTACGCTACACCACTCTGTATGGATGGTATGCTTATGCGGGTCTTCCTCGGTTACAGGCGCGAAAGTGTCCAGCCCCACGTGCAGCACGATCTTCGCGATTTCAACCCCTTGCACGCGTAGTTTCTCGAAAAGGTTCTCCGTGAAATGAAGACCGGCCGTCGGAGCAGCGGATGATCCGGGCGAGTGGGCGAAGATGGTTTGATACTCATCGGGATCTTCTAGCGGTTCGTGTATGTAGGGAGGTAGTGGCATCTCACCTATGGAATCGAGCTGAGTTGAGATGGGAGCTTCGAATTGGACAACCCTTCGCGAATGCCCCATGTCTTCGATGATCTCAACCGAAGGACCTCTCAGAATTTCCAGCTTCTGTCCAGGCCTAAGGCCCTTTCCGCCAACCATGGCTTCCCAGGTTTGCACCCCGAGGCGTTTCAGGAGCAGGATCTCTGCGGCTCCACCGGTTGGCACCTTGCGTGCGTGTATCCGTGCCGGGATGACACGAGTCTCGTTGAGAACAAGAACATCATGAGGATTGAGATATTCGCCTATCTGGTGGAATATGGAGTGTTCGATGTCGCCTGATTTCCTGTTTAACACCAACAAGCGTGATCGGTCCCGTGGTCTGACAGGGCGTTGAGCGATGAGCTCAGAAGGGAGATCGTAACTAAAATCCGAGGTGCGCACGAGCTATTTATTTACCAATCGAAGGATAATGTTCAGGACCAACGTGAGGAGAATGCTCAAAAGAATTGAGGACACAATTGGAACAATACAGGTAACATTCTCGCGTTGGATACGGATATCTCCAGGCAACTTCCCAAGTGGGATACCAGCACGCGCAGCAATCCAAAGGATCCCGCCAATAGCAACGATGACCAGACCGACGAGGATCAACCAACGAGCAATCGAATTTAGATCGGGCATAGGATTATGAAAACCTACAAGTCAGGTAGGCGCGGCTGCTTCTGTGGGTCGATTTCAATGCCAAGATGTTTATATGCTAACGGGGTAGCGACTCGACCCTGAGGGGTGCGGTCAATAAAACCAAGTTGTAGGAGATAAGGCTCTACGACATCCATGATCGTATCGGGTTCTTCACTGATGGAAGCAGCGATCGTTTGCAAACCAACAGGACCTCCACCGAACTTCAAGATGATGGTTTCAAGGACCTGGAGGTCAGCATCATCCAGCCCAAGTTCGTCGATTTCCATCAGCGCAAGAGCGGCAGCGGCGACGTCACGTGTGATCTGGCCGCTGGCGCGCACTTGAGCATAATCTCTCACTCTGCGCAACAACCGCAGCGCAACCCGTGGTGTGCCACGTGCCCTACAAGCAATCTCACTTGTGCCCCCTTCATCCGTCTCCACCTCGTAAAGGACGGCAGCTCTTTCAACAATTGCCTCCATGGATTCTTGATCATAGAAGTCAAGTTTATATACGGCACCGAAACGGGCGCGTAGTGGCGAAGTCACCAGTGCTAGTCGGGTTGTCGCACCAACCACAGTAAATTGTGGAAGCTGAAGGCGTATGGATCTTGCACTGGGACCTTTTCCAATGGTGATGTCAAGTGCAAAGTCCTCCATAGCGGGGTAGAGAATTTCCTCAACGGCTCGACCCAGTCGGTGAATCTCATCGATGAAGAGTACGTCTCCCCTTTCCAGGTTTGAGACAATGGCTGCAAGGTCTCCTGCGCGTTCGATTGCCGGACCAGAGGTGACCTTGATGTTGGCTTCCATTTCGCGAGCGAGGATGTGCGCCAACGTCGTTTTACCCAAGCCTGGCGGACTGTAGAACATGACATGGTCCAGCGGTTCATCTCGATCTTTGGCTGCCTGGATGATGATGGCCAAGTTTTCCCGAATTCGATTCTGGTCGATCATCTCATGCAAGTAGCGCGGACGGAGTGAGAATTCCCTGAGATCTTCCGGTTGTGAAACTGGTGAAATGGGACGTTGCTCTGCGCTGGTCATATCAGGGATTATACAGGATTGTAGCTTTCGAATAAACATGTGCAGGTTTTTGACATAACCGAGATAAGATAGATCAGTTCAGATGCGTGAGATCGGTATAAATGATCCTCATCGAAATACTCAATTTTGACCTATCCGAGTGGACAGGGGGTTAACCATCCCATTGCGTCTTGTTTAGGCCATGTTTTTCTAATTTACTTGGAGTGGATAAATGGGGATTCCAAAGGAATCACCCATCAATTGCATTTGGAAAATTAACTAAAGGTTCACTACTTTACTGTCCCATTAGCTACAAAGCTAATCACTTTGCTAAATCTGTAAATACGAAGACGAGGTTGTGTCCTTCTCCGAGGGATGAAAGGAATCCTCATTAGTTCCGTACAACCTATAGGTTCATCGTGGAGGTGTGCTTGTGGAAAATGTGATGCTTATCAGCTATTTTCTTATGCTTGGTTTAATCATTGTACATGTAGCAGCCTTGCTTGTCCTCCGTGGTATCGAGAGCTCGATCTTCTTCCCGGTGCACAGGCAGGCCTAAGCTAGTGCCATCCTCTGATACTCATACCCGAACAGACCGTAAATCTTTGCCCAAGCGTATACAGTTTTATTCAAACGTGCTTATGTCGCCCACTTGAGAACTGTTTCGACTAATCTCTTACTTTGGACAGGAATAATTACTATGGCAGCTAATCCTAAGACTGGAGCGAAAACTTCCGTTGATGCACGGCAAGAAGGGATTGAACCATCATCATCTCTCATGATTACGAAACTTCTTCGACTACATTTCGCTAGCGATGTGATCGCACGTCCTCGGTTGTACAGTCACCTTGAAGAAGTTAGGGAAAACAGCCTCACCCTACTTTCGGCCACTCTTGGTTATGGAAAGACTACATTGCTGGCTTCATGGCTACAGGAAGTGAAGCAACCTTCTGCCTGGCTTTGTCTCGACGAAAATGACAGCAACTTAAAAAGCTTCCTCAGCTATTTTGTGGGCGCAATCAGAACGGTCTTCTCAGATGCATGCGAGAATACATTATCTTTGGTAAGTGGTCCAAGGCGAACATCATTGGATCAGCTTGCCATTGAGCTCATCATTGAGATTTTTGCTCTCTCCGAAGATTTTATCCTTGTGCTTGATGATTTTCATGTGTTTCGTGATCAAAATATCCATAAATTACTGAATCCTCTTATCAGAAATATTCCAGCACGTCTCCGCCTTGTGATCCTCACACGTGTGGATCCACCATTCCCATTATCCAGCTTAAGGGCAACCAGGCAGTTGTTGGAAATTCGAGTGGACGATCTGCGCTTCACTAGGAAGGAGACAGGAGAATTCCTCGCACTTACGACAGGGAAAATTCTATCGGACGAAATCGTGGGAACTTTGGAGAATCATACGGAGGGATGGGTTGCAGGATTGTACCTAGCAGCGTTATCCATGCGTGATGCAGAGGATTACGCGAATGTCGCTCGAACCTTCCGCGGAAATCACAGGGACCTCGTTGAATATTTGGTAAATGAAGTTCTTTCCAGGCAACCGATCGAGATTCAAGAATTTCTCGAGAGAACCGCTATTCTCGAGCACTTCAATGCAGAACTGTGTGATGCTTTGATGGGTGAAAGCCCAGTTGATAGAGGTTTGCATGGTGGTTCTCGAAGTAGAGAAATCCTGAAGGATTTGGTTCATGCGAACCTTCTCGTCATACCATTGGATTATGAACATCGATGGTATCGTTTCCATGTATTATTCCGGGAGTTGCTGCTCCATCGTCTAATGTTAAAGTTGGATGAGGATGAAATTGAAACCTTGCATCAGGTCGCAAGTGAGTGGTTTGCGGACAATGGTTTCATCCATGATTCGATCAGGCATTCGCTCGCTGTTGGTGATGTAATGGCAGCGGTGAAACTCATTGAGAACAACCGGCATGATCTCCTGAATCGCGACGAAATTCACAAGCTTGAGCAATGGTTGGAGATGTTACCTGACAAGGTTATCAATCAACGCCCGGCTCTGCTTCTTTCGAGGGCTTGGATCCGTTCTCACCAATTTAAACTCTCTTCAATTCCGCCTATCTTAGACAGAGCAGAGAGAATCTTGAGCACGAATCCGAATGGAAAGAGTATGGCAGAGGTTGCTGGTCTGCGTAGTGAGATCAATACTTTTTGGAGCCAGGAGTTCTATTTCCATCGGGATGCACCGAGTGCTTTAAGGCGTGCCCAACAGGCTTTGGATGATCTTGCCGATTCCTTTGCCTTCGTGCGTGGGAATGCCATGATGTATTTTGGATTAGCCAGCGTCATGTCGGGTCAAGCTTCTTCTGCTTTACGTGAATTGAACGAAATTCGGCATTATGACAGGGCTCATCCGGTTGCTTATAGCCTCAGGCTCTTATTAACGATAGCATTGATCCGACGGTCCTCTGGAGATTTTCACCAACTCATCCAATTAGGCGTTTATTTACTGAAGCGTGCCAAGGAAACAGGCTTGGATACTTTGATGGCTTTGGCTCACTTCTTGCTGGGTCTAGCCAAATACGAGTTGAATCAATTACATGAGGCAGAGGAACATTTCAACGAAGTAGTGCATCTAGACTTCCACGTCAACCCGCTCATCATTCAGCAGAGCAGACTTGGTCTTTCATTAACACGTCAAGCGATGGGTGTATTGGAGGATTCGGATTATTTGGTTCGTAGTACTGTTGATTTTGCAATGGAGTGTAACGCTACAGATTTACTGACGACCTCTCTTTCATTCCAATCCCGCCTTTCACTCCTCCGTGGAGAAAATGAAATCGCTACTCGCTGGTTCCATGTGTTGAACATGGAAGGGTATGCTGAATGGTTCGATCTCTTAGAAGCTCCAAGGTTGACACAGGTCAAAATTCTCATTGTTCAAAGAACCAGGATAAGTTTCATTACTGCTGTAAGGCTACTTGAAGATCTCCATGAGTTAGCGAATGACATTCAAAACACATGGCGTTCGATAGAGATACTGGCATTGAAATCACTTGCATACAATGGATTAGGGCAGGAAGACATTGCTAAGAAAATGCTAGAGGAAGCCGTCCGTCGATCACAACATGGTGGTTTCATAAGAACATATGTCGATCTTGGTCCAGACATGGCTCGCTTGCTCTATCAGATCTTAGGTCAAGGGGATATCGGAGATTACGTGAATCAGATCCTAAGTACTTTCCCTGAAAATCATCGGGCTTTCCACAGGGCTCCGAGAAAGATAACGACTCCAGCAACACGCCTCTTTGAACCTTTAACTGAAAGAGAGCACGAAGTGCTCGAGCTCCTGGGAAGGCGTTATTCTAACAAGGAGATAGCCCAAGAACTGACGATTTCTCCGCTAACTGTAAAAACCCATGCCAGTAGAATCTATCAAAAGCTGAGTGTGGACAACCGTCGCCAAGCCATCGCATGTGAGAACGATTTAGGTATCCTACGGACGGAGTAACAAATTCGAATTAATTCAGGGTCCTATACGGTGTTTGGAATCGGCAAAGTTATGGCCAGCGTTTTTAGGTGAATTAATCCAGATTCATCCCTTTGGGATGATTTCTTCCCATGGGTTTGGCCTTACACTTATTCCAGGACAGTTCATATGAAAAGGAGAGAGAATCATGAGTGATGTTCCAGTTCAAGTCGTAATAGCTGCTTTTCAGGACGAAACTTCTGCGGATGATGCGCTGAAGGGCCTGAGGGAGGCACAGAGGGAAGGCCTAATCAAGGTCCAGGATGCAGCCGTTCTCCGCAGGGATGAGAAAAACAAGCTGCACGTCAAGGAAACCGGGGATTGGGGTGGAGGAAAGGGGGCCGTCGCTGGGGGTCTGATCGGCGGATTCATCGGCTTGCTTGCTGGTCCGGTCGGGGTTGCAGGTGCAACGCTAGCCGGAGCTCTGGTTGGAGGGCTCTCTGCCAAGCTTCGGGATTCTGGCTTTTCAGATGAACGCTTAGAGGAGATTGGTTCATCTCTGAAACCTGGTACCTCAGCCATTGTTGCCGTTATCGAGCACACCTGGGTTGAAGAGTACGAGCGAGCGGTAGCTGAAACCGGTGCAGATGTGCTTACGCAGGAGATCAGCGCAGATATTGAAGCGCAACTCGAGCAGGAGCGCGAAGTCGCGTACACGGCCTTGAGCACAGATGAGGCCTTTGAGACCAGGCGCATTGTAACTGGTGAGGATGAAGTCGAAATCAGCGGCCTAACAGTTACAGAGGACGGCTTCGTCGCAGGCGCAGCTGTTGTGACTAAGGAGGGTGTTGCGGCGGACGTAATCGCCGGTACCGAGGAAGGCGTCGTTGAGGAAACTTTCATCGCAATAGATGAGGACGCTGACGCTGGTGAAGTTGAGGAAGAAAAGGCAGAGGAGTAGGGGGGAGTAAAATGCAAAACCGGGATGGGTTGGAGTCGTGAGAGCACCCATCCCGGTTGTCTATAGCATTCCTTATTCTAGTTGTCTTTCATCACATGCAGTACAAGTAGGTGATTGGTGAATCCCAAGTCAGGTTTGTGCGCAGACAGAATCCCAAATAATTCCCTGGTCTGCGGATGTAGTTCAAGTTGATGAGTGTCTCTTTATTGAATTGAAATTTCATCAAGCCAGTGGCGGATTTTATTCATAATGTAGATACTTCGAAGGATTATCCAACATCACTTTATAGTTTCGAAAAAACATGAGCATTTCGAAAATCAATGACTACCTTTATATATCAAGCAGGATCAAACCGAAGGATATCGATGCAGTCCGTGATTTGGATATCCGGTTGATCATCAGCATGATAGCCCATCTGCCACCTTCGCGAGAGTTATCTGATAATAACATTGAAGTACTCTGGCTACGAACCTTCGATTTTCCACTCCTGCCAATTCCAGTCAAGACGTTAATAAGAGGCGTTGACGCGGCTTTGCCAGTTATCCATGACGGCCACAGCGTGCTAGTTTTTTGCCAAGCAGGTCGGCATCGTAGCGTGGCGATGGCCTCTGCGATTCTGATTGGCATGGGATATTCTGCGATAGAGGCCATGCAACTGATCAGTAGACAGCGTGCTGAAGCCGATCCATGGGCCAAACATATTCAACGACAGATTCGTAAATATGAAGGCCATCATAATGAGGTGACAGCTTCGTTACATGGAGTGGACACATGAGCAAGCACCTCTGACCATCCACATCCTGAAGTAGATATATTCCATGCCCCTATCTCCTTCATCGTAGTAACCTAAGAGAAGTATTAAAGTGGGAGGTGTCTGCAAATCCAGATGTACTTTTCGTCACTTTCGAGGCTCTGGAAGTGCCGAACCTCACATGGGGAAGTATCCAGTTGGACCAGTAGACGAATAAGAGTCGTCAATATCGCTAGATAGCTATCTTGTCGAATATCTCCCCATCAATGGTTCATACGCGCACTCGCAATAGCTACGAGAAGTTGAAGGTCCAGAGCCATAAGGAAGCGTTTGATCAATCCCGATACATAGGCGTTCCTTCTCCTGAATACTCTGATTAGCCCACTCAAACTAAAAGCATGTCATTCTTTCCATTGAAGGAGGAAAGATCGTAAGTGCTTGGCATGTGAAGATTACAATAATCGATCCTATCAAGACACGTGAGAGGTGATTTTGAAGGTGTTTACTCGATCAGCTTCGCTTCTAGGTTGATTTCAGTTCCTTTAAGTACTCGAGATACGGGGCAGTTCTCCTTAGCACCATTCGCGATTCGCACAAACTGTTGTTGATCGAGTCCCGGAACATCAACTTCCGTGTGTAGATCAATCTGCACGATGGTGAAACCTACCTCGAGTTTCTCGAAGTGTACCTTTGCAGTCGTGTGGATGCGGTTTGGTGGGAAGCCTGCTCGGCTTAGGTCAGCAGACAATGCCATTGAGAAACAACCTGCATGCGCTGCTCCGATGAGTTCTTCTGGATTGGTACCAGTTCCTTCCTCAAAGCGTGAGTGATAAGAATAAGGCCCCTCGTAAGCACCGCTGCCAAGCTTTACGATTCCCTTACCATCTTTTAAGTTCCCTTCCCATACCGCTTCAGCATTACGTATGATCATTCCAGACCTCCATTTTCATGAAGTAATCAATCGCTCTGGGTTTTGTGTTAAGCACTCCAGATGGGTATCCAATATCTATCGTCAAAGAATGGCTCAAAGTGAATACCAAAAGGAGAATAAACTTCAGGTGGTATTCCGATATCAGCCAGATAGAGATCCCCATCTACACCTTCTAAGCCTGTCTTTGGTAGCGCGAGGGTCAAAATTACATCGGCATGAATGGTTGTACCCGGCGTATCACCTGTCGTTGAATCCATGCCAGAGGGGACATCAAGTGAAATCACCTTCTTACCATGCAGATTGGCAAGTTCGATTAACTCAGCTGTCCGGCCGTGCGGAGCACCACGTAGGCTGTAACCAATGAGAGCGTCAACGATAATGTTAGCATTTTGGAGAGCACCTTCCACTTCATCTTCCTGGATGGGTTGTAAACCTGAGTTTGTAAGAATGTTCAGTTGCTTGGAAGCCGATGATCCAAGCGATGCGGGTTCCTTGGAAAGCACCAATGCGACATCTATTCCGTGATTGCGCAGGTGACGGGCACAACATATGCCTCCGCCGCCATTCCCGCCAGATCCTGCCAGGACGACGACCGAACCTAGCTCATCCCCTAGTTCTCGTCTCACGAGCTGAGCGAGATTCCTGCCAGCGTTCTCCATCATCAGTAAAATTCCGAGTTGGAAATCCTCGACGGCGATGCGATCTACCTCGCGCATTTGGTCCGTTGTGAGGGCGGGGATTAGAGTTCCTTCAGCTGTTTGAAACGTCATTTACTACCTTTCAACCACGTCCGTAGACGGGTATTGAGGCGCCAGTTATGGCCCTAGACTGCTCAGAGGCAAGGAAAAGGATCACATCTGCGAGGGCCTCTGGCGGTACCCACCTGCTGAAATCTGCATCAGGCATGTTCTCACGATTATTCGGCGTGTCGATGGTGCCCGGTAAGATGCAATTCACTCTGATCCCTTCGAGTTTTAGCTCAGCCGCAGTGCTTTCAGTGAGTCGAATAACGGCGCTCTTCGATGCGGAATAGGGTCCCATTTTAGCCGCTCCCTTGAGTGCGCCACGAGCAGCAATGTTGATGATGCTGCCATCTCGTTGATTGAGCATGTGTGGGATCACTGCTTTACTTGTATTGAAAGCGGTCAAAACATTGAGATCAATAAGATAGGAAAGGGTTTCAGCAGAGGTCTCGTGTAATGGTGTTCCACCGCGATAGCCCCCTGTGATATTCACTAAGATGTCAATGCGACCAAAGACATCCATCACTTCTTGCGTCAAGGTCATTACCTCTTCTTCTCTGGTGAGGTCAACTGATGGACTGAGATAGACCTCTGATGAGGAAGTCAAGTAGGAATACCTCTTTTGAAGCTTGTCGCCGTTATGATCCACAAGTGCAAGCTTGGCACCGGTTTCACGAAATGCCTCTGTTGCAGCCGTTCCAAGATTGCCAGCTGCGCCGGTTATCATCACAACTTTTCCGGCTAAATCCTGCATGTGCGTTCTTCTCCTATGAATGCGTTGTATGCGAATGATCTTTGATTTTGTAATCCAGACCTATACCTTGATTCACCCAAACAACAGCTATCGTCCTTTGCTGTCCCGAATAGATCAATTCGGAGCTCACAACATGAATCAACCCCAAGTATTTTGATGTTTTGAGTGCCCATGCTCTTACGTCATTCAATAAGGCGCAATTCAGGTTCACACACTTGGATACGAATTGATCTTCTATCAATAACATCGAATAAGGAATCGGTTTTTATTATGTAGGTGCATGCAGGACGCCTTGTGAAGGAATCGAAGTTAGCCGTTTATGAATTGGCAGTATCATCGTGCATGCAATACTGCCTCCAGGATCGGTCTTCATGCGCTAAAAGTTGTTCAGCCTCAGTTGGTCCCCAGCTGCCCGCAGGGTAGGTTGCAAGCTCCGGCGCTTCCTCAGATTCCCAAGCTTGAATGATAGGATCGATGATATCCCAAGCCAGCTCAATCTCGTCGGAACGAGCGAAGAGGGAGGCGTCTCCTTGAATAGCGTCCAATAGTAATCGCTCGTACGCCGTGGGTATTTCTTCTACATTAAAAGCGGTTTCATAATGAAATTCGAGATCTACTGGGCTCATCTGCAGGCCTGCGCCAGGTATTTTCGCTTGGAATTTGAGGTGGATTCCCTCGTCAGGTTGGATGCAGAGGCTCAAGATATTCGTCTCGACACACTCTTCGAAATCGGGCGCAAAAAACAGGTGAGGTGCGCACTTAAACTCGATGATGATCTCTGTTGATTTTCCGATTAATCGCTTTCCTGAACGTAGATAGAATGGGACGTCATGCCATCGCCAATTATCAACGAATAATTTCAGCGCTGCGTATGTGGCTGTTCTGCTGTCGGATGGTATACCGGGTTCCTCATGATAACCTGGGATCAACTCACCATGAATTTCATTGGCTGTGTATTGTGCAAGTACACTAACTGATTGGATGTCCTCTGTGGGCGCTACACGAATCGATCGCATAACCTTCACTTTCTCATCCCTCAATGCGTCAGCCTCGAAGACTGCGGGTGGTTCCATCGCGGTTAAGGTGAGAAGTTGCAGCAAGTGATTCTGTACGATATCACGAACAACTCCCGCTTGATCGTAATAACTAGCCCGATTCCCAACTCCGATGTCCTCGGCAACGGTTATCTGGACATTGTCTACGAAATTGCGATTCCACAGAGGTTCAAAGATGGCATTGCCAAACCGAAATACAAGGATATTTTGAACAGTCTCCTTTCCAAGGTAATGGTCAATGCGGAATATCTGGTTCTCATTAAATGACTGGTGAACTGATTGATTAAGCTTCCTTGCGGTTATTTGGTCCCTTCCAAAGGGTTTCTCGATAACTAATCTCCTCCAACAGTTCTCTTCAGAGGCCATTCCATGAGCGCCAAGATGATGAATGAGGGGCTCATAGAATTCCGGCGCGACAGCCAAGTAGAATAAACAGTTGTCCTTGGAGAATCCGGATGATTGGTCACGGAGAAACTGATCGAGAACAGCGTAATCATCACTATTCTGAATGTCTCCTGGCAGGTAGAACAAGCGCTTGGAAAATTCATCAAATTGATTTACATCAAAAGATCCACTCCCGTACATATCCACCGCTTCTTTCATTCGGTTGCGGAATTCTTCGTGAGATAGAGCTGTACGTGAGGTTCCCACAATGGTCGAAGCTTCTGGAAGTTGGCCTTTGCAGTAGAGGTTGTAGAGTGCAGGAATTAGTTTTCTTTTTGTAAGGTCTCCTGATGCACCGAAGATCACGATCGACACAGGATCTTGTTCAGTTGGTCGTATGGTTTTTCCGTTAGTCTGATCCATATTGCAGTCCTTAAATGTGCGTATATGTGAATATCGCCGAACGCCAGAAGAGATCTCCATCAAGTGGGAGGTCAGGCGAATCTGTGGAGTATTTCCTAATGGATTACGATAAGAAGGTATCCTTTGGCGTTCCGCACTCCTTAGTATACTCCAGTCGAAATGCAGTGAGATCATTCTTCAAGGAGTGGACCACTTCACCTTTTGAAATCTTACAGTCATTCGCTGACTGATTGTAATAAACCATTCTAAGCTCTCGAGGCTTTGAGAGAATCGAGTTCGGTGAATACAATTTTGTTATCATGAAATTCCACAAGTGATACAAGTGTTCCACCTGTGATGAAAAGCCTTAAATGGAAGAAGGAACAATTCCTGACGCAGTTGTCCTAGTTGACCAGCCGTCTAACCTTTAATATACTCACTAAGGGACGAAGACGTCTCCTAGGTTCCAGATAATAGGTGGGAATGAATTGCATTTGACCGTAATCTGGGATGACTTATCAGGAGGTATCGAAAACTGTGTTTGCTCTAGGAATTCGGGAAGTGCAAGGCGCGTTCGATGAGAAGGCGGATGAGATTCAGCGCGAGTTCGTAGGCGTAAGTGATGAACTTAGTAATGTTGGGCGGAAGCTTCTGGAAATTCGTGGTCCAGATGCTGATGAGCTGCGTGTGAAACAAAAGGAATTACGTGCGCGTCAACAGGAACTCGCTGAAGAAATCAATCTTTGGCGTGAACGTTCGCGGGCTGTCTTGCAGCAGCGCACGAAGGAAAGGCTCAAGCTATATCTGGAAGAGCTTCAAAGAGATGTTGATGAAGAAATGCGCACGAAGCTTGAACGGGCGGTTTACCTGATAGATGCGCCGGATGAAGTACTCGACGAGATGCGCAGAGACATCTCTGCGCCTAGAAAGCAAACCGAGGCGTCCCGCTTAATCGAACGTGCGCGTACATCGTATGATCTTCGGGGGAGCGATCCAGTTGAACGCCAACGGGCAGCGGTTCAGTTCGCCAACCGAGCTGGTATGGCCCAGGATGATGATGTCATAAAAGAGATAGAGGGAGCGATGGCGGATCCGGACCCATTGGTGAGTGAGGTCGCCATCCTTACTGCGATCCAACTTCACCGATTTCGTGCGCTGCGTGTTGCGGACTTAACCATCGCGCATGAATCAGTTAAGAAACTGGCGAAAATTAACCACATCGCAGCGATCCCAATCTTGATTGAAGTGCTTGAGAATCCTCGTACCGGATTTGTAGCTGAAGGCGAGGATGCTGAGGAGACCGATAATTCGCGATCGCGCATGGTTGCTTTGCTTCGTCTCGTGGAATGGCATACATCGGAAGCACAAAATGCACTCCGTCTCTTGAAATTTGATCAAAACAAACAACTTGTTAAGGCTGCACAGCGCTCCCTGGAATTGTTCCCCGGCGAATGGACCGGTCCACTTAAAAAGACACCGTAAATCCAAATAGATTGTCTAAATCTGTATTCCTCAACATAAATATCAATTTCTGTTGCTCATGAATACTGATGAAATCCTCGAAGTAGGATTTGGAATGGTGACTGGTACGTCACAAAATTCAATCTGACGGTATTTATTACAGGATTTGTTGGGCTCCTCTCATCCAAAACTTACAATAAAGTTACTTGATCCATAAGAAACCATCTTCAAGGCCTGCTCCCTTTCATAATGACTGGTGAGTGAGGGTAAGTTTCATCACCGAGATGAGAATTGACCAGGTGCACCGATTTTTGCTATAATCCGTCAAACGAAGAACAATATTTCATAATCGATTGCCGGGAGGAGTAGACGGCGAGGCGCTGGCAGAGAAGGAGAGGCCGAAGGCTGAAAGCCCCCACAGCAGCTTCCGTTGAATGTCGCCCGGTAGATTCGCCGAAGAAACCCAAGACTGGGAATTAGAACGGCGCGGGTGAGCCCGTTATAGCGAAGCCCTGATGTTGGTCGGGGTGATGAGCGTGTCGGCTCGGAGACAGCCGATGAAGCGAGGTGGTACCGCGGAGGAGATCCCCTTCGTCCTTGTGACGAGGGGATTTTTGGATTTAGGCGAGTTCAAGTAAAGTCGTCATAATCTCTACACTACGCGGAATAGTGTAAGGATCATCGGATGGAAGACATTGGTGAGCATGTAAAAGTTTTCAGCTGCTCACGCGAACTTAATCACTATCCAGCATGGGAAACTATTGCCCATGATTTGAAACGGGCATGAGGAGGCACTATGACTGAGTTCACATTATCGAAAAGGTATGAATTCGATAGCATCGAAAAAGAACTTTATAACTGGTGGGAGGAGCAAGGCTTCTTCCGTCCACGAATGGTAGAAGGGCAGGAACCTTATGTCATATCGATGCCGCCTCCGAATGTCACGGGTGAGCTTCATTTAGGGCACGCGATCACGATTGCTATTGAAGATATGATGATCCGTCACAGCAGGATGAAAGGTGTTCCAACACTGTGGGTTCCGGGTTCGGATCACGCCGGTATTGCCACTCAGCTTCAGGTTGAACAACACATCTTGCGGACAGAGGAACTTACTCGCGAGGAAGTCGGTCGTGAGGAGTTCGTCGAGCGAACATGGGAATGGAAGAAGAAATACGGCGGCATTATCACCAACCAACTTCGTCGCTTAGGTGCATCTTGTGATTGGGAGCGCGAACGGTTCACAATGGATGAAGGGCTCTCTCGCGCTGTGCGGGAAGCCTTTGTGAGGCTCTATGAAAAGGGATTAATTTACCGAGGCGATTACCTGGTTAACTGGTCACCGGGATTGAAGACCGCTGTCAGCAACCTTGAAGTGGAGTACTTTGAAGAAGAAGCGAAACTATACTACTTCAAGTACCCTGTGGCAAATTCAGACGAATTTATTCCTGTTGCAACAACCCGACCTGAGACCATCCTGGGCGATACTGCTGTGGCAGTGCACCCTGACGATGATCGTTTTCGGCATCTTATTGGCGAAACCTGCCTTGTGCCAATTTTGAACAGGCCCATCCCAGTGATCGAGGATTCCTATGTGGATTTGGAATTCGGGACGGGTGCGTTGAAGATCACGCCCGGTCACGACCCGGCGGACTATGAGATTGGGGAGCGACATGGGCTGGAAATCATCAATGTGTTGAATCCCGACGCCACCATGAACGCAAACGCTGGACCATACGTAGGGCTGGACCGTTACCAATGTCGTGACCGAATGTGGCGAGATATGAAGGCTGAGGGATTGACCATTCGAACGGAACCGTACATCATGCAAGTGCCTCGTAGCCAACGCGGTGGAGAGATCATCGAGCCTATGATCTCCACTCAGTGGTTCGTGAAGATGAAACCACTCGCTGAGCCAGCTCTCGAAGCAGTTCGACAGGGCAAGATCCAAATCATCCCTGAGCGATTCACGAGCGTGTACTACAACTGGCTCGAGAACATCCGAGATTGGTGCATCTCCAGGCAGCTTTGGTGGGGTCACCAAATACCGGCCTGGCACTGCGGGGACTGTGGTGAGATCATGGTGATGCGCGAAGATCCTGATCGATGCGCACATTGTGGATCCGAAAATATTGAACGCGATCCAGACGTGCTGGATACCTGGTTCTCATCCGGGCTTTGGCCTTTTTCTACTCTTGGATGGCCGGATGAAACCGAAGATATGAAAACCTTCTACCCTACAACCATGATGGAGACAGGATACGATATCCTTTTCTTCTGGGTAGCCAGGATGATCATGTTTGGTTTGGAATTCACTGACAAGGTGCCATTCCACTACGTTTATTTACATGGTCTTGTCCGTGCCGAAGGTCGGAGAAAGATGAGTAAATCCTTGGGGAATGTGATCGATCCAGTGGATTTAATGGATGAATACGGCACTGATGCACTTCGCTTTACGCTCCTGACCGGTTCTACGCCTGGTAACGATATGAGCCTCAACATGACGCGCCTGGAAGCGAATCGGAACTTTGCAAACAAACTCTGGAACGCAACAAGGTTGATTATTAATTCCATTGAGCGGGCGCCTGCTCAAAGTGAACAGGACCTGGCACCAACCCTTCCGGATCGATGGATTCTGGCTCGGCTGGCGCAGTTAAATCGGGATGTTAACCGCCTGATCGATACATATCAGTACGGTGAAGCAGGGCGGCAGATCCATGAATTCTTCTGGTCAGAGTTTGCTGATTGGTATCTCGAGATTGCCAAGCTTCAGATGAATGAAGGTGGTAGTCGAGCTTGGGATACAGCACAGGTGCTTGTGATTGTGTTAGATACTTGCCTTCGCTTCCTCCATCCATTCATTCCATATGTCACTGAGACGCTATGGGGACATCTCAAGACTACGTGTAACCGACATCCAGCTAAGTATGGACCTGAGAACGAGTGGGGAGAAGCACTCATTGCAGCGAAGTGGCCGGAGCCATCTCCTGAACAGGAACAGGAGAATCAGGACATTACTGATTTCAACCTGATCATGGACCTGATTCGATCGATTCGTAATCTGAGAACCGAGAAAGACGTAGAACCTGGTTACCTAATCATTGCCATGATTCAAGCTGGTCGCCGGAAGCCAATCATAGAATCGATGTGTACTGCGATTGCTGCGCTCGCCTATCTGGATCCGGAGAAATTGGTAATTGAGGAAACATTGGAATCTAAGCCCGTGGATGCGATACCTCTCGTCGTTGGACCGCTAGAAGTGTATTTCCCACTCTCCGGAATGCTGGACGTTGAAGAAGAAATCCGGCGGATCAATAAGGAACTGGAGGAGGTAAATTCGCAAATCCAACGACTGAATGATTTACTCGCTGGTCCATTTGCATCCAGAGCTCCAGCTGAGGTCGTCGCGAAAGAGCAGGATAAGCTTGCCTCCCTCGAAGAAACGGCAAAGAAGCTTGAGGATCAACTCACGGAGTTGAGCTGAGTGCTGGATTTTGAGGTAAGGATGGAAGCAGCCAAGCGAGGGAGATTGAACCACAGAAACCAAATTATTCGTTGACAAATGAATTCCTCCAAGGCTTTTGATGGAATCCAGGCAAGTTCATTCGGGTTTGAGTCCTTGGGTAGATGGGGCGCTTCGTAGAGCGCCCCATAATCGTTATTGAGGTATTGGCAGCCTTCTTTGAAGAATTACTGAGGTTTTCGATACAATATGCTGGCTGAAACCTTTGGTGGAATGGCATCAGCCTTAGTAGAGATGGAATTATTTATAGAGCTTAGATTTTTCCACGCCAAGAGGATTACACCGACTATCAAGATCTCCTAGGAGGGAAAGTAAGCCCAGCGTCATCGATCCTGAGACAATGTATGTAAGTGATCTGACTGGAATTTGGACCCCTATTCAATGGGAATTGTTTGAGAGCGAACGCAGACAAGTTTTGGACGAACAAGACCCAGGCAAGCCTTATATGGGCCATATGCATTCCTGAGGCCATTTTAAGGCTTCTTCTGAACGAGATGGCCTTCGAACGCACATTGGAGCCACCTCCTGGATATGACCCGTCAGTCCAGGGGAGCTGGGACGAGACCTACGCTACTTACACATTTCGAAGGGCGATCCGGATTACTGAATATTCAAGGGATGTCAATCGTCTACTCGTGGATTACGATTTCGGCAGCCTTGGCAGGTGGAAGGTCGATATTCAACCCAAGGAGGTTACGATACGAAAGATTTGAAGCAGGATTAGAACTAATTCGCCTTTAATGCTTTCGCGTAATGGGGGTATGATATACTTCGCGCTTTGGAGGATGAATTCAAATGATTTTCGATCTGTTGGGTAAATAATAGATTGGCTGAACACTTCTCCAATCGGAGTTGAAATGGGAAGACATGGTCCCAACATTCTCAGGTGGTTCTCAATTGGCCTTCTGGTGGCTGCTGTCGGGCTATTCTTCTATGAATTGGTCAGCTACAGTCGGGCTAGGGTTAGGTTACCAGATCGATTAACAATTGCTGGCGTGCCAGTAGGGGGACTTGAAAAGTCAGAAGCACTTGAGAGGTTACTCCAGGTCTACAGTACTCCTGTAGAAATGCATTATGGTGATGAAATCATCCATCTCAATCCAGCCAGCGTAGGTTATCGTCTGGATACCGAGGTTATGCTGGCGGCATCCGAATTGGCAAGGTCTGAGGCAGATTTCTGGGGAGGTTTTTGGGATTTTCTGTGGAAGCGACCTGGTGAGCCAATTAGCGTAGCAATTCAATCCGAATATTCGGATACTGAGTTGGAGATGGTTTTACGGGATATTGCGAATCGTTATGATACGCCATCACAACCATCTCAACCAATTCCTGGCAGTTCGACTTTCTCGCCTGGTGAACCGGGTACCATCATGGATATTGCCCGAGCACGTGAAATTGTAGGTGAGATTCTCAACAATCCCACAAACCGACGTGTAAACCTTCCGGTCGTTTCACAAGCGCCATTACGACCATCCATTTTGACGCTAGAAATACTCTTCAAGCAGTTACTTGAAGTCGCAGAGTTTGACGGATTAGCAGTTATTTACCTTCAAGACTTGACATCAGGAGAAGTGATCCACTTCACTCGATTCGGCGGCGAGGATATTGATGTTGAACCAGATATTTCTTTCACCGCTGCATCGACTATCAAGATTGGAATCATGACCGTCTTCTACCGTTACTTCAATGAGCCACTGGATTCGGAGGCTGACCGGTGGCTTTATGAAATGATTGTCTATTCAGGAAACGCGACGGCTGATTGGCTCGTTGAGAGGTTGAATGAGGTTGATGAAAGGGGCTTGCCTGGTCCAGTCGTGGTCACCAATACCCTGCAAGAACTTGGCATGGAGAGTACATTCCTTGGCGGATACTTCAGCCCAGGTTCGCCATTGCTGATTAATCCTCAGACACCGGGCAATCAAAGGCTTGATGTGTACACGAATCCTGATCCATATAATCAAACGACTGCCTCAGAGATCGGTTATCTTCTCACAGACATTTACCGTTGTGCAGAGGGTGGTGGTGCACTCCTTGCGGCCTTTGAAGGGGAAATTAGTCCGGATGAGTGCCGTATTATGTTAGATTTGCTCTCCCAGAATAAGATCGGATATCTGATTGAAGCAGGTGTTCCGGAAGGTACTCGGGTGGCGCACAAACATGGTTGGACGGACTCACCCATGGATTACGTCGTAGATACCGGAATTGTGTACACTCCAGGCGGTAATTACACACTATCAATCTTCCTATGGAATGATCCACCAATGATCTGGGATCCCACATCCAGACTTATGGCCGATCTTTCTCGAGCTGCCTATAACTACTTCAACCCACCCGCTGAAGGCTGAGATGAATAAACTATTGTACCCTTTTACGGTACATTACCAGTCTGAGGACCTACAAGTGGAACTTGGTTTCACTTCCTGTTCATGCAGTTGGTCACTANNACAGTTTTCCGAAGTAGATCAATTGAATTTCTTCATCCCAATTTTCCGATATCAATCAGATGGAACCTCTGGTTATTTAGTGGGAAAATATCACTAGTAGGATGAGGGAAGTTTGTTTACCCCGATGGTGATGGTATGCACTGGAGAAACCATTAAGTGCGAAGTATGGTGTAATTAATCTAGATAGGAGATTGATCTATGGCACGAGGTAGGATCGAAGTTGATGAAACGCTTTGCAAAGGTTGCTCGTTGTGCACCATGGTCTGCCCGAAGGACCTGATCGTGATGGCCAGCGAGCGTCTTACGCCAAAAGGGTACCATCCCGCTGAACTCGTTGATCCAGATGGGGAGTGTACGGGTTGTGCAATTTGCGCCGTCATCTGCCCCGATGCATCGATTACGGTCTACCGTTATATCCCAGCAAAACAAGCAGTCCCAGCAGCTTCATAAGGAGGTTCATACACGTGGCGAAGGAGCTACTAAAGGGAAATGTCGCCTTTGCTGAGGCGGCGATACGAGCAGGGTGTGAAGCCTATTTTGGCTATCCAATTACGCCCCAGACGGAAGCGCTAGAGCATATGTCACAACGCATGCCCGAACTGGGGCGAGTGTTTATCCAAGCGGAGAGTGAGATTGCAGCCATAAATATGGTTTATGGTGCTGCATGTGCAGGGGTTCGCGTGATGACTTCCTCCTCCAGCCCTGGTGTGAGTCTAATGATGGAGGGGATCTCATATATCGTTGGTTCTGAAGTTCCTGCAGTCCTCGTGGATATCATGCGTGGTGGTCCAGGCTTAGGGAATATTGCCCCTTCACAGGGTGATTACAATCAAATCGTGAAGGGCGGTGGGCACGGAGATTACCGCATGATCGTTCTCGCTCCTGCCACGGTTCAGGAACTCATCGATCTCACCGTTGAGGCCTTCGACCTGGCGGAGAAGTATCGGAACATTGTGACAATACTGGCTGACGGCAGCCTTGGGCAGATAATGGAGCCCGCTGAGCTCCCGCCCATGCGTCCTGTGCGTCCTTTCTCAGAAAGGCCGGAATGGGCTTTGACGGGTGCTAAAGATAGGGACCCTAACATTATCGCTTCCATCTACATCGATCCGGTTGTGGAGGAAGTGTTTAATCTGAAATTGATGGATAAGTTCAGAGAAATCGAAGCAAATGAGGTTCGCTATAAGGAATTGCTTCTTGAGGATGCCGAAATTGCAGTCATAGCCTTTGGTACAGCTGGGAGGATTGCCCAATCAGCGGTCAACGCGGCTCGTGAGGAAGGTATTAAGGTGGGGCTGATGCGACCGATCTCGCTCTATCCATACCCTTATGATCGTGTTAAGGAGATATCAGAACAGGTGAAAACCATTTTGGTAGTTGAGATGNNAGGAAGTCCTCGAAGAAATTCGAGTAGTGCATTCAGACATGGACATGAAGGCCTAATGCAGGAGACATCGATGGAGAAGAAAGACCAGGTGGAAAGCCTGATTTACGAAAAACCCGAATCCCTTACTCAGGGAGGTACACATTATTGCCCAGGTTGTACTCACGGTATCTCTCATAGGCTGATTGCCGAGGTGATCGATGAGATGGGCATGCGGGAAAACACGGTTGGTGTCGCTCCGGTGGGATGCGCTGTCTTTGCATACAATTACTTCAATATGGATTTTGCAGAGGCTGCCCACGGTCGTGCTCCGGCGATGGCAACAGGTTTGAAGCGTGTCAATCCCGAAAAATTGGTGTTCACCTATCAGGGGGATGGAGACCTTGCATCGATCGGAGCCGCTGAAATCATGCATGCCGCCGGGCGTGGTGAAAATTTCACAGTGATCTTCATTAACAATGCCATCTACGGTATGACCGGCGGGCAGATGGCTCCAACGACGTTGCCCAGCCAGCGAACAACGTCTACGCCATTGGGCAGAGATATCGAAATGCACGGTTTTCCTATACGCATGTGTGAGATCCTTTCTCAACTTGATGGTGCTGCGTATATCGTTCGACGAAGTTTGCATAATGTTGCAAACATCCGTAAATCTAAGAAGGCTATCCGCCAGGCTTTTGAAGTGCAGAAGCAGGGGATGGGTTTCTCGATGGTTGAACTGCTGTCTAGTTGTCCAACCAACTGGGGACTCTCGATAGAAGATTCGCTCCAATGGATCGAAGACCACATGGTCCCCGTTTACCCATTGGATGACTATAAAGTGCACCCAATGCTCGAGAAGAAAAAGTAATCCATGGGAGATAACCATGCAGACTGAAATCATCATTTCTGGCTTTGGTGGGCAAGGAGTGCTGTTTGCTGGTCAGTTAATGGCCTATTGCGCGTTGGACAATCAAATGGAGGTAACATGGTTCCCATCCTATGGACCAGAAATGCGAGGAGGAACTGCTCACTGTACCGTCATCGTTTCTGATGAGGAGATCGGTTCTCCAATTATTCGGAACCCGACAGCTGCCGTCGTGATGAACCTCCCATCGTTAGATAAATATGAACCATTGGTGGCTCCCAACGGTGTGCTCATCATCAATAGCTCACTTGTGGATCGATCGGCGCAACGCGATGACCTCTCAATTGTTGAGGTACCTGCAAACGAGATAGCAGAAGAGATCGGTGACCGGCGGTTAGCTAACTTGGTTATGGTGGGAGCGCTGCTTCATCGATTGCCAATTTTCACATTAGAACAACTTTCTAAGGCTTTAGATAAGCATATTCCTGAGAGGCGCCGAGAGTTACTTGAGGCAAATTTGAAGGCTCTGGAGCAGGGGTACCAGATTGCTGAGGAGAGCGCAGTCGCAGTCTGAACGTAAAACAACTTAGGAATTGTTATTTAACCCTTGCGCATGTCGGAGGACCTTAATCATCTGGAACCCCTGCAAGGGTTAAATCATATGTAGTTAAGAAACTTGAATGCATCCATTGGTGGAGTGTTAGTCGGATTGAGGAAGTTCCTTTTTACACTCCGGACAGATCTTGGTCTCTGGGGATGAGACATACCCACAATGCGGGCATGCGATAGGTTGTTGTGGTCCTAACGGAGCACCGCATGCAATACAGCTCGGCTCACCGACGGGATTTGCAGTCTGACAGTAGGCGCAGGTAAGACGCCGTAGACGCTCGGACAGTTGGTGAGATGCACCCAGTGAATCAGCCACACGTCTAATAGTTTCGATTACTTCGTCCTGAAGTTGTAGCGATGTGATATCCTGAGCCACGTCATCGATTCGTCCGAGCAATGAAGAAGGACGCAGGATTGCTCCGAGAACAGTCAATCCAAGGCTTGCGGCGATTCCGGTCCATTCTTGCTCACCGATGTCGATGCGTACACCATCTTCAATTTGCGTAAGATGAATGGTCAGACCTGTACGCCCACCGGAAGCGGGACGTACAATAGATGCGATCTGAACGACGATGTTCTCGCCTTTCCCAACAGTTCGTACTCGTAGATTACCCTGGTGAAAATCTGCGACAAGAGCCTCGGCGATGTCTTGGCTACTGAGGGGCCCATGAAGAGTAAATTGCTCCATAGCTGTTGACCGTCCTTTTGATGATTCCCTTAGAATTGCTGATGTGTGTAGTATAATGCGGGGCTGGGATAGATGGAAGCACGGAGCAACTACATGCGTCGCATTGCATGG